>Ga0325405_1000743_pt1 | contig 31917 bp, 15 predicted proteins | sample PopdelMetagenome_21_FD_205663 | JGI IMG/M metagenome (GOLD analysis project Ga0325405, IMG submission 205663) | Populus deltoides microbial communities from Bellville, Georgia, United States - Xylem-Control-R2 | ecosystem: Host-associated > Plants > Phyllosphere > Stem > Wood/Secondary xylem... | reverse complement strand
CTTGATTCAGCTGAAAATTGAGGATGCACACTGTTAAAGAGTTTCCAAGCTTCGCCGTCAGAATGATGCACCATCACTCCATCAACTGCATCATGTGCTTGGTGCCATGTCATGTGCTCAGCAGTCCTTGGTGACATGAATAACCTCTGCAGTCTAGGTGTGATCGGGAAGTATCTAAGTTTTTTATATGCCATTAGAGTCTTTCCCCTGCCAGTTCTAGGTTTGTAACAGGAATGCTTGCATATCATGCACTTGGTCATCTCAGCATTTTCAAGGTAGTATAACATGCAGAATTTAGGGCACATGTCAATTTTCTGGTATCATAAACCGAGGGGTTTCATCATGGACTTCGCAGCATAGAAGTTCTCTTACAGCCTGTTCCCTTCAGGTAAAATGCTTCTTTTCCATTCAATAATCTTGTCATACCCGGCCTCACTCAACCCGTGATCTGACTTGATGGTGAACACTTGTGCTACGACCAATAATTTACTGTGGTTCGTGCAGCCATCCCATAATGGTTCGTCTGAATCTTTCAACAAATCAAAAAACCTTGCTGCATCTGCATTAGGTTCTTCTTCTATGATTGGACATTGACTGACATTATCTTGATTCATTCTTATTGCATCCATAACCATATTTCTGTAAGGATTAGTGTTGTCATTTGCTGCTTTATGCACGTTGCTAGCACTAGAAGTAGACCCAACCACCGTTTCTTCCATTCTCCTCTTACTACCAAATATTTCTCTATGTGCATACCAACACTGGTAATTCTCCATAAACTCTGTGTAGAAGATGCATCATTACAACATCTGGATGCAAATACGTTTTATTTTCACACTTCCTGCATGGACACCTAATACCGCCTCCAGTAAAATTTCTGGGAATAGATGTTGCGAAATTAATAAAACCCTGAACCCTGTTACAATAATCCATCATTCGCAATCATTGAGGTGAATCTCAATACATCCATGAACGATCATCCATGACTTATATCGAACCTCTATAAAATTATGATGACATCATGTATTAATTAACTAAGTTAGGTAAATAAACTTGCAAAAATATTACTTTACCTCAAGATTATCCAACAAACCAATCACAACTTCTCATAAATATTAAATATTCATTATCATTTATCAACGTCCATACAAATTAAAATATATAAATTTATGAAAATTACCACTCCGCAATACCATTGATTAAACTTTAAACAGACCCATTAAGCAAGGTATTAATTATTTCAAAACAGCACATGTACTTCGGTAGTTCCATAAAGTTTTAACAATTTACAAACAAATACAATCTTACAAAATCTAATACAAACCATAACAGGTATATAATTATACATTCATATACTACAAGTTTGTTTGAAAAATAACAATAAAACATGCACATCTACTAACAAAATACATATACTAAAAAAACAATAAAATTGATATTTAATTAAATGTTAAAATTTAAAAAGATAGAATTACTTACAAAAATTGATAAAATCCGTCGGTAAATCAGAACACGGATGCTGTGACCACAAAACTTTAAGAAATATAACTTGTTGTGCTAATATGAGGGAGATTTTTTTTTTGGAGGGGGGCTGGTTGTTTGCAGATGGGGAGAGTTGGGATTAGGAAGAAGAAGGGGAGGCGAGGGTTGGCAGAGCTGTCATATATTAACTTTTTCCGACAGTTTCACCAACGGAAACTCTGTCGGTAATGATGTCGGTGATTCTGATGGAAACATTGACACGTCACCGTACGGATCTGCCATTTCAAATCCCTCAGTGAGTCTATCGGCAATTTAAACGGCGAACCGATCACATCATTGTACGGGCTGTCGTTTTGAATCCGACGGAAAAAATAACCCGCAAAAACCTTCACGTCAGTGACCCGCCTTTTTTTTTAATTCAAAAACTTTTCTGTCCGTAATTTTCTGTTGGTAGTTACCGACTGAATTACGGACGTAAAATTGTCCGTCGGTAGTTACCGACTGAATTACAGAAAGAAAAGTGTCCGTTGGTAATTTCGACCTCAAATTACCGACAGACATATTCTGTCGGTAAATCCGTTGCTATTTAGCGAATTTCTGGTAGTGGCTTGACACAACGATAATTTGTAATGAGATAATAAGACTATATAAATTAAACCCCACCCAATGCATATGAAGAGAAGCGAACGAGTAGTATGAAAGACACCATTACAAAAATTTTGTCCAAGAAGTTTTGTTGAAAAGGTTAACCTTTTAGATTCACACCATTTATCCTTGTTATATGTAAGAATATCATCCAAATAAACAACATCAAATATGTCAATGATAGGTTTAAAGACATTATTTATCATTCGTATAAGAGTACTAGGTGAATTGGAAAAGCCAATGGCATAATCATTCATTCAAAAAGGTCTTCCCTTATTTTGAATGTTGTTTCTATTCATCATCAACTTTCATTCTAATTTGATGATAGTCGTTTCTAAAATTAATATTTGAAAAGGTGGTAACACTATCAAGTTGATCGATATAACAAGTCATCTAGCCGAGGAATAGGAAATTGATAGCAAATAGTGTTTTTGTTCATTTCTTGACTATCAATATACATCATTCGCAACAAGAACAAGAACAACACATGAACTTTTACTTTCCCTCCCTTCCCAAGCCCTTCAAAATCAACTCATTAACGTGCCTTTGTAACTTTAAATGTTCGGTGAGACCCATTATATATACTATCTTATTAGGAAGTATATCCTCGAACTGAAATCAATATAATGCTAAATATTCTTTGTTGAATGAAGTTCGAGGAGTATATCTTCAAAAACCACATTATGAAACTCATCAAGCAAAGGTTGCAATTTAGGAAGCAACTCATTTATTTCAGCATTTTCCTCGTAAACAATAGGAGCATAAGCCACATCCATATTATCAACAAGTTTTTTCCATTTCATAACAAGTAACAAAAAATGTAATCATTTCTTTAAAAGGTTTAGAAATAAGTCCTCGTTTAAAAGGACCTAAAATAATTTTCACACCAATTTTAACAAAAGAATAAGTATTGTTAAAGCATGCATGCTTAACTTTCCCATCATATTTTCATTGACAATCAAGCAATACATGCATCCATAGTAATTACATAATTGTTCACTATTTGTTACCTTTTGTCTATGCTTCTTTTCTAGCCACCTCAATTTGTAGGCATAAAGGTGTGCTTTTATCTTGAGTTGGGATTTGCTCACCATATCACTAAATACAACATTAGTGCAAGCACCATTATCAATGATCATGTCATAAACTTTTGTATTTGTGCTAAAACTGGAATACAAAACATTATAACGAACCGACTCTTCACTCTCATCATGAAAAAAATTCAAACTTTTATGAATGATATGTATCTGACCTTGATCATCATAAGTCACTTCATCTTCTTGATTTGATTCATTAGGAAAATCATCTTCACTAGCTATCTCTTTCTCTATATCAACAATTTTGCAATTTGGATAATCATTAACACTTAAAACACCTTTTGAAATTAGAATTTGAGGAATCAATTACTTTAGAACCATCCCCATCACTTTCCTTCTCTAGAGACTTAAAAATGGATTATTGTTTTACTGTAATGTTCTTAGAGAATGAAATACCCCTCAATTAGAAGAGCTTTTTTTAGATATTGTTTTCTTTATCATTTTTTCTAACCTCTTTCTAATAATTTTTCATATTTAAAGCAAGTTTCCTCACATAATTGAATATCCAATAAAGGGACAACCAAACCACATTACAAAATTTCTCTTTTAACCCATCTAAGTGTCAGGCTAATTTTTGTTCTTCAAGCTCAGCAATATCATGCCTTAGTATAAGGAATTCAAATTTTATAGTATACTCTTCCATGGTTAACCCATATTTCTTCATATTATAAAACTTGAGAAAAGTCTGTTGTTAGTAGTGTTCAGACAAAAACCTCCTCTTAAGCTTCCTTTTTATCTTCTCTTATAATTTGATTTTGCTTCTTAAGATTCTTATGATTCTCCCACTATAAGAAATCATATATTCTGAGTTTAAGAGTCATTAACTTCACTTTTATTTTATCAAGATACTCTTTGAAATAAAAAAAAATCCTCTCAACAGTTTGGAGCCAATCAATGAACTTGTCAGGTTGTATTTTTCCTTGAATTCATGAATATCAACTTTTACATTAAAATATTGATATGACCTTATATTATTTTTTATTTGATGCTAAAAAGAATAACTGCAACTAAAATCATGGTTTAGTTTGTGATGAAAAGGATTACCACCCTTATTATTATTAGTAGAAGAACCAATTCTAATATCATTCTCATCATCGTCTCAATTATCATATTGGTTAAGAAGCTCCTGGAGTTGCTGGATTTGGCTTCTTATTTTACCCATATCAAGAGTACTAATTAATGTCCCTCTAAAATTCTTACACGTAAAATCCATAAACAATTATTGTTGTAAATCCTAAGCTTTGATACCAATTTGATAACTAGATAGTAAGAATATGGAGTAGAAATAGTACACTCACACAAAGGATAGTTTTTTTCTCACCACCTAAGGTACAAAACCATAAAGATACAGATGTAAATAACTCATCACTCTAAAAATACAAATTCACTCACCTCTTTAGAGATACAAAGTTAAGGAATAAAATTCCACCATTCATAAGGAGATACAAAATGAATAAGGTGTCAAAAAGTCAAGTTAAAGACCTTTTCATTCCAATTTTTAGAAAACAAACTCTTATATATGGTTTAAATGGTTATTATATACTTGGAATAACCCTGTAAATCTAGAGATAAACCAAAATGATAGAATTGAGTTCAAAATAAATGACTTTGATAGAAAACTACATAAATAATAACACATTCCTTTTGACTTATTAAAAACTCAAATAAACACTTAGAAAACTTAAAAACTAAAACAACCATAACTTTTTGTATAAAAATCCAATGTATATATGGTTGGAAAATCTAAAATATAATATTTTAAACTTTAAAACTACATATTATAACCTTATTTTCCCAATGCAATTAAGAGATACAGATTTAAGCTTAAAATTAGCCTACGAACTAACAATAAACAACATAAAAAAACATCATTTGTTTGCATTACCACCTCAAACTTAAGTAGTCCAACATTAATAATACCATTAAAGGATACTCCAATATCATTCCAGCCACTTTTGCTCCTCATCATTTTACGGGAGAGGATTAACCAATATGGGCATGAACTACGAATAACAAGTTTTCAACCACGTCAATCTTTTATCATTGGTTTGGTAATGGGATGATCTACAAAAACATAGATCTCATATTTATCTTATGGTGCATCGAAGAGTTATGAATTATGGTTCTAGTGCCATCTTGTTGACTCTCTATGCTGTGTTGATTGTTAATGTATGGGGAAATTTTTTACAAGTTTGTAGAAGTTGTTGGAAGGCTCACATTATTTAAAGACAATTAGTGTCTTAAGATAAATTGCATCCTTTCATCATTGGTCAATTTGATAAATGGATTCATATGAATTTATATGTTGGTTTTAGTTCAAAAGGAGCTCATCATTAGAGGTTGGTTTTGGGGGTTACAATTTAAAAATAAAGAAATGTTAGGTGTTTTTAAAAAAGTGGAGGACTAGTTAATATGGTCTAGGACATTTTCTTATTTTTTAAGGATGTGAAAAAGGCAAATGCCTCTTTCTATTGTGCTCATTTTAATCTTTCTTAACAATTGAAGTTATGATTTATTGGTAAAACCTTCTAAAAGCTAGATTTGGGTTAATATTGATGGCTTTAATCGTGGTTCCAAGTTCTGATATTATCAATAGATTAAGTAGAAGAGATAATGAGAGATGGCTTTTTAGGTTTGAAGCCATTTTCGATATGTTCTTTTCTTGTTAGGCTTGATATATGTTATAAATTGCATAAGACCTAATATTACATATTCAGCTAGAACACTAAGTAAATTTACCAATAATTCAAGTATAGATCATTGGAAAACAGTAAAAAGAGTAAGGTACACCTTTAATTATGGGTTACACTATATTGGTTACCTAACGGTACTTGAAGAATATAGTGATGCCAACTAGATATCCAACACTAAGAATTTGAAGTCTTTTAGTGGTTATGTCTTCACACTTGGTGGAGTAGTTATGTCATGAAAATCCTGTAAACAAATGTGTATCGCAAATCTATGATAGAATTAGATTTTATTACTCTTGATAATGTTGGAGAGGAATTAAGTAGCTTTGAAACTTCTTATAAGATATTCTATATTGTCTAAAATTAGTGCCAATAATTTGAACTCCTTGTGATAGTTTGTCATCAATTGGTAAGGCAAAAAGTAGTACTTATAATGGTAAGGATAGACATATATGTCATTGACATGATACCATTAAACACTTACTCTCAAATGGCATTAATCCACTAACTATGTAAAGTCAAAGAAAAATATTGTAGATCCATTTTATTGAGAGAGTTTATGTATATTTTTCTCAAATGAAATTGGCTGAAAGCCTTTAAAAATAAAATAGTGTAACAATGGTAACCATACCTAGTTGATTGGATATCCCAAGATCTAGGTTCAAATAGAAAACCTAAGTCATATAACATTCTTAGTAGCAGTAAAAAATTATGTTTTCCAATCTATTTCTATGATAAAGGAAGTGTTAGTTGTTGTGTGATAATGATTTTTATATTTTGGCATACCAATTGAAGTATAGTAAAATACTTTTAATGAAATATTATCTATATAAGTGAGAAATATGGTCGTTCCTTGGAGAATTTTGAAAAGGCTAAATTCTCTAAAGCATTTATAAATCAATGAGTTGTTTAGGGCAAAAATAAACACAACTGTGAGAACTAAAAAGAAATCTCTAGGTATTGAACTAATAGATTATTATCATCATGGTTTACATAAAAGGCTAAATAGTTCAAGATAACACATTTACGATTTAGCTGATTAAATTCGATAGTGTTTCACTAAGAAATGTTCAAAGCTAAAAGATACTTATCCTGATGTAGTGATACTTTTTACAAATCTACGATTCTATATAATGATCAAATAATTTTTATTCATGTGAGGATTGTGGAATTTATTTTAATAAAACATGGTTAATAGACGCATTCAAGGCTAAATTTAGAGTGGGCTACACTCAATTTAAAGATTAAAACTTTGTTGGAAATTGTTCTTTAAAATGGAATATTAACATAATTTAAATTAGAAAAAAAATACCTATAACATCCTATAATTTGGTCAAATTGCACTTGGCTACCTAGTTTTGAAAATTAAAGTTTTCATCCTAGGTTTAAAAAAATTTTAATTTTAGAAAATGACTAAAATACCCCTATATATTATAGCCAATATGAGACACAAAGGACATATCATTTCTCTATATAATTTATATGTGGAATTAGAGTTTTTCCAATGTATTAAACCAATCAAGCAAAAATTAAAAACATTGATTCTTGAAAATTGTGATTGTTTTGAGCTGTAACACATTAGATATCAACGACAACAACTCTTACCAACCTCCATTAAGGAGAGCCGCAGCGGCGAGTTTGGATATTATGTTATTTATATTTATGGTTATGGGTTTAAATTAAAAAAATAAAAATAAAAACATCAATGTTTCAAGTAATATATATAAGCTAGAGAAAAATTAAAAAAACAGGGATAATACTTGCAACAGCACCAGTGTTGGCATTATAGAGAAGACATTACTTGGGATTAGTAAGGGCATGAGCATGAGAATATATGGTGGACATTTCTTGTGAAAAGGAAAAAAAAGATTTGAGAAATAAAAAACGAACTCAAAGAATACTTTTTTGAGAGGGAGTTTGTAGAGAGCCAGAGTCGTATGACTAAAAGATGAAACTCTATATAGTTTGTTTATTGAATCCATCCAACCATGTTAGGGTTAGTTTCTTTAAAATGGAATATTAACATAATTTAAATTAGAAAAAAAATACTTATAACATCCTATAATTTGGTCAAATTGCACTTGGCTACCTAGTTTTGAAAATTAAAGTTTTCATCCTAGGTTTAAAAAAATTTTAATTTTAGAAAATGACTAAAATACCCCTATATATTATAGCCAATATGAGACACAAAGGACATATCATTTCTCTATATAATTTATATGTGGAATTAGAGTTTTTCCAATGTATTAAACCAATCAAGCAAAAATTAAAAACATTGATTCTTGAAAATTGTGATTGTTTTGAGCTGTAACACATTAGATATCAACGACAACAACTCTTACCAACCTCCATTAAGGAGAGCCGCAGCGGCGAGTTTGGATATTATGTTATTTATATTTATGGTTATGGGTTTAAATTAAAAAAATAAAAATAAAAACATCAATGTTTCAAGTAATATATATAAGCTAGAGAAAAATTAAAAAAACAGGGATAATACTTGCAACAGCACCAGTGTTGGCATTATAGAGAAGACATTACTTGGGATTAGTAAGGGCATGAGCATGAGAATATATGGTGGACATTTCTTGTGAAAAGGAAAAAAAAAGATTTGAGAAATAGAAAACGAACTCAAAGAATACTTTTTTGAGAGGGAGTTTGTAGAGAGCCAGAGTCGTATGACTAAAAGATGAAACTCTATATAGTTTGTTTATTGAATCCATCCAACCATGTTAGGGTTAGTTTAAAAATAAAAGTCTCATAAACCCTAATTATTACTTCACATCGATCTATTCTTCTCCCTCCCCCCTCCCTATTAAAGCCTCCACGTAAAAATGATCTTTGCTAGAAACTTCTCTACTTCAAAATCAAAACTCAAGCCTATATTCTCTCTCTTTTATTTCTCAATCACCTTTAAAACCATAAAAAAATTCATAATTCCTATTATAATTTGCATTCCTAAGACCCTATAAAAACCAATTTCTATTACTCTTTTCTCTTCAAAACCCACTAATCAAACCCATCAAAGCAAGAATAATGAGTTTCATGGTGTTTTTCCTTTCAATCTTACTTTTATGAAGAGATTGGTTGTGTTTAAGGTTTATGGAAATAACAATTTGTATTACAATAAAAGATGAAACTCTATTTAGTTTGTTTATTGAATCCATCCAACTATGTTAGGGTTAGTTTAAAAATAAAAGACTCATAAACCCTAATTATTACTTCATATCGATCTATTCTTCTCCCCCCCTTCCCTATTAAAGCCTCCACGTAAAAATGATCTTTGCTAGAAACTTCTCTACTTCAAAATCAAAACTCAAGCCTATATTCTCTCTCTTTTCTTTCTCAATCACCTTTAAAACCATAAAAAAATTCATAATTCCTATTATAATTTGCATTCCTAAGACTCTATAAAAACCAATTTTTATTACTCTTTTCTCTTCAAAACCCACTAATCAAACCCATCAAAGCAAGAATAACGAGTTTCATGGTGTTTTTCCTTTCAATCTTACTTTTATGAAGAGATTGGTTGTGTGTAAGGTTTGTGGAAATAACAATTTGCATTACAATAAAACGATTTTGTCATCGAAATTAAAGCTTTAAATCTTGGATTTTCTCCTTATGATAAACATGGATTGTCATTATTACTATCACATGCACAGCTTGAATTGTTCATTAGAAGATGATAATGAGATCGATTCATCATGTTTTGTTTTTTGAGATTATGTAAGAGAAAAGGATGGCTAGGGTGAACGAGAAAAGAGTTCAAGGTTTTTTTTTTTAACTTAATGGAAAATTTTAAATTTTTAACAGGTTTAATGACTCTTTAATTATTAAATGAAAAACAATAGCAAACTTGTAAATAATAAAATAATTTTTTGACTTTTGTCTAGTGTCCTAGGTATATAAATTATTACATATTAACCAAATTATAGAATGCAAACTATAATTTTCAAAAGTTGGTAGGCAAGTGCAATTTCAATTAAACTATAGGATTTTAAGGGTAATGTTTCCTTAAAATAAGTTATGGGTAAATGATAAATGAATCTAAAAAAACCTAGGTTGACAGTTTATGAAACCCAAAACCTTTTATCCTATAAAACAATAATTTTCTCTTATAGTTTATATAGTGAAAAGTTAAATTCGGGTTTAACCAACATGTTTTGCGCTTGGCTTGGGCACGAGGCTCTAGACTGCTAAGCATTGGGTTTCAGGTATGGGGTTTTGGTTTGAATTTATTTTTTTGCTAACATATCCTGGACTTGGATTTGGGTTTCTTATAAAAAAAAACCTTTGCTCATAAAAAAAATATTTTTTCTAGTCCATTTATGAATATCTAACCCACAAAAAAAAAAAGAAGTTCTAAACATTCACTATTCTTCATCTTCCTAAATAATTTTTTAAAATAAAAAATATATGGGTTTTAAAGCTAAAAACAATCAGTTTTTTATTCTTTTTTATGACGGGTATTAATTCTGGTAATTCTTCATTAGCTTTAGTTCCAAAAATCAGCATAAATAATAGTGCTAAGGGAGATATTCTGAATGATTTTGTAGCACATCTATAACTTTTCTCTCTAATGTTTTCGAACTTAGTTTTTCTTCTTTTATTAACCATGCAAAGTGTCTGGTACGACCTTGTTTTATTTTTAAGAATTTTTCTTCAAATACTAGTGATTATTTGTGATAATATTTAAATAATGATTTATTTTGCAAGCTAAACAGCTTGGGCATGAGCCAACTCCAATGGAGTTATATGTGGAAATGCATATATGAAAGGAGGATAAATAGAAGGGGTGCATAAGTTCGCAGACACCCAAACCAAGGTGTTTGTTGTAAGTAAACTTCACCTAAATTTTTACAATTGATTTTATAGTTAAATTAATAATATAAAATGTGTTCTTTAATTTAATTTATTTGTGTAATATTGTTTAATGTCAAGTCATTTGATCCAAATACACATGAATTAAAAAACTTAGTAAAATTCTGACGGAATCACCAATGGACATAAAAATTTTATTGGCGATTCCTTTGGTAATAGAGGCCCATATTCCTTCGATAATTACAAAGAGTTGTGAACTGTTTTGATATCGTCGATGGATTCACAGATAGAATTTGTATGTCGATGATTTCATCAGGGAATTCTTTGGTGAAACACAATCAATTATCGATAATTAGTCCATTGTTGATCCGTCAATATTATTTACTGAAATATTGGCTGATAGAAAAATGGTTGGCAATGTTTATTTGAGTGCGAATATTTTTTCAATGTTTCCTTTGGTAAGTTTCTTTACCGATTGAATTGCCGATGAACCTAAAGTCTGTGACTAGAATCTCTTCAGCGACAAGTTTCCATCGACAAATCCATTGTTAATTTATATGCCAGCAGAAATACAGCTTAAACACCGATGGAATATTCTATCAATGATAATCACTTTTTTTGTTGTGATGGCATGCTTTTTAGGATTCAAGTTTACATATAAAGTGTGATGTATATGCCTAGAATGTATGCTAGGTTGCTTTTATTTCTTTACTTGTTTAACTTGATCACATAAAAATTGCTTACTATATATAACCTAATTTAATGTGATATTTAGATTGATCTACAACTTTTTAACTACAAAACATTAATATAGTTTTCAATTACATCTAACGTTGCATACATAAATGTATAATAGAACTTAAATAACACACACACATATATAGATGGTGCATATTTAATTATTTGATTTATGTAACACACCCAACAAAGAAAAAAGTAATTAGATTTTTATTGATTGCATATCTATATTGTTGAAATATTATAATTTGGGTAGACAACTTATTAATGTTTCAAATCAAGTCCAAACACAAGAATTAGAGATCTTCTAGCTATGAAAGCCCTTATCATCTTCACTCTCGCCGCTCTTAATCAAGTAGTCATGTTGATCGGTGGCAAACTTAGTTTCAGTCCCATGTTCCCTCATTATGTGGTTGGTCTTGTCATTTAACTCTTTTCCCTTCTTTTCGTAAAAGATAATCCTGGTGGCATCTCAATAGAGCTTTCAGCAACAATACCAATGAAGCCATGTTTGTCCGACTGAACCTTGGATAGGGACAACAACACTTCATGGAACAACTCTCTCTTGAGTATCACTACTCTCTTCTTTATAACCTAAGAAGCGTTTAACTACCTTTTTGAACTGTGATTAGTTCTACAACAAGAATGCTATATGTCTACTCCATAGAATACCTAATAATTAAGTGGCTAAATATGGAAATAAAATTATGGGAATATTAATCAATAGTTATATAATTTAATAGTACAACTTCTTTATGTTGAATGCATTTCTCGTGTAAGAATATTGAAGAGATGAAATCTATTCATGCAATTCATTACTGCATATTAATGGCTAATATATTGAAGATCTTTGTAATTATTATATTACCTAAGAGATGTTATTTATTACCTAGTTTAGATGATCTTGTAATTACTATATATTCCTCCTAGAATCAAGGACAAAATCTTATCATTAGTTGTTGTATTAGGTTCTAATTCTAGTCCATATATACTTGTATAATTCCATCAATAAGACTTATGATTGAAGATTGTAATTCTCAAAGTTTCTTTATTGTATCAGAGCATATAATTCTCTAAATAAGTATTTGTTTCTCTCGTGTGTTATGGAAGAACTTTTTAAGCAAGTAATGGAAGAAAACCCCAAGTTAATTCCTCTTCTGACCAATAATACCGATGATACCAACCTCTCAAAGGTTAAGTTCAATATTGCTAAATGAATTCAACTATCTCCATTAGTCAAGAGTTGTTACTATCGCCTTAGTGGAAGATCAAAGTTGGGATTTATCAATGGTTCAATACCTTCTCCGGATGTGGATGTCCCATAATATGAGGCATGGTTATCCAAAGATCAGTTAGTGATATCTTGGATCCTCAATTTTATGGAACGTAATTTTTCTAAAATTTCCAATTATTCAGAATCTTTACTAGATTTTTGGAATGCTATTTGTGACTTCTATGGTAATCAAACCAACACTGCTCGAATATTTCAGATTCATCATGAAATTACAAATCTTCATCAGGACGATAGACCCTTTGTTCAACTATTAGGAAATCTAAAAAGCTTATAGAATGAACTAGAGATGTATTATCCTCACACCATTGATGTTACTATCCTACAAAAAAGAATAGAAGAAGACTTAATTTTCCAAATTATAGCAAGCCTTAATCCTGATTTTGAAGACCTGTGAAGTCATATTTTAATGAATTCGGAACTACCATCTTTGAAATTTATATATGCAATGATCCAATATAAAGAGAGTCATAAGAAGGTGATGAGCTGTGATACTAATTCTGGAGCAACTGCAACTCGTGTTTATCATGTCAAAGCAATGCCTCGCAGTAAGAATTCTGGTATGTCTGATTATCTCTCTCTACCACGATAAGTAACTGATTATAAATCAGAGGGAAACATTAAACCTGGATTTACTAAGGAGCAACGAGGATATCAGAGGCGATCATCAAATTATAAATCAAATATGGCAAATCATTCCACTGAAAACTTCATTGCAATCCTGCTGCCTTGATTCAGGACTTTACTAATTACTTCCAAGACAAATGCGGTCACGAGAAGGTACAAAATGGACCTGCTAGACAAGAGCAAAACCAATCAACAAAACACTCTTCAGTCACCTTACTGACTTTCTAGCAAAAGTAGACCCAAAACCTAGCCAAGGTAATCTAACTGCCTTTATTACTGCATCAGAACTTGATAATTTGCATGATCTTTGGATTGTTGATTCTGGTGCCACAAATCATATGTCTAACAAGTTGATTAATATTTTTAATCTTAAACAACTTTCTTCTCCTACCTTTGTTTTGTTTGTTAATGGGAAAGGTTCTCTAGTGAAGGTTAAGGGAAAAATCAAATTAATCTCTAAAACAATCATGTTTGATGTCTTATATGTTCCCTCCTTTCCTTTTCATTTACTCTCAGTAATTAAGTTAACTTTTACATTCAATTGTGATGTAATTTTCACTCATCACAAGGTTATATTTTATTCCTATTAACCAAGAAGATGATTGGTAAATGTTTTTTCTGCATGGTCTCTACTATTTCTCTCATGATAACCAAGTTTCCAAAGGATTTTAGGCAAGTTTTAAAATATCACATGAGCCACTCTTATGACATCGTCGTCTAGCACATCCATTAGATTCTGTTCTTAGCAAAGTAAATTTATTTCCAACGAAGAAACCCCTTAAATATAAGATTTTTCATTTTTCCAAATCATCTAAATTTTCTTCTAATCCTTCTGTATCACATGTAACTCATGCATTTGAACTTATACACTCAGATGTATGAGAACCATTCTATACTTCACTAGATCGTTTTAAATACTTTGTAATCTTTATTGATGATTTTCTAAAGTCATATGGGTGTATTTGATGAAAGCTAAGATTAAAGTATTTAACTGTTTTAAACATTTTCATATATTGATTACTACTCAATTCTCAACTCATCTTAAAATTATCTGATCAGATAATGACACTGAATACATGTCCAAAGACATGTCATATTATTTATGTTCTAAGCATCAGACTAGTTATGTTGATACACCCCAATAAAATGGGGTCTCCAATGGAAAAAATCATGATCTACTTGAAAAAACTTGTGCTATAATGTTACAAATGAATGTTCCAAAAAGTTTTTGGTCATATGACATTCTCATTGATGTCTATATTATAAATTGTTTACCCAACCATTTTCTGGATTTTAAATCTTCTTTTGGAGTTTTGCAGGTTACAAGCCCAGATTTGTCACACCTCAAGGTGTTTGGATTCTCTTATTTTATGCATTTGTCATCATCACAACGTGATAAACTTGATTCAAGAGCCACTAAGTGCATTTTCTTAGGATATTCTCAAACACAAAAGGGATACAAGTGTGATGATCCCTCACTAAAGAAGATGTATGTATTAAGAGATGTTAGATTCATTGAAGACATCCCTTATTTCTCTGCAACTAGTTAAGGGGACAATCAATTTGACTTATTTCCACTGCTTAGTTCAAGTTTTCATGATTAGAGTTCATGCTCTCTACAATCAATCCCCTGATGTTGGGACCAATTCCAGTTCTGATCACTTTACATCAAACTCAAGTTCTGCTAATGACGTGCAGTGTGTTAGTCCAACATCTAATGAAAATTCATTTGATAAAGTCCCTAGAATAATGTTCAACTCTGACTGAGTGCTAGAATCAAGTGTGTAAAAAGCTCTCAGTATTCCAAATGATCAATCAACTTTAAGAAAAATATCCTAAAAAAAACATCAACCTACTCCCAGATTGCAAGAGTATGTGACTTATAATGTCAAGCATCCAGTTTATAGATTTATGTCATATGATCAATTGTCTCCAAATCATAGAGCATTCCCCACTTCCATATCAAAGGATTATGAGCCAAAGACATTTGAAGAAGCTCAATCTCAAGTTGTATGGCAACAAGATATAAAGGAAGAACTTACTACACTTGATAACAATCATACACAGAGCATCATACCTCTTCCCAGATGTAAATAAATAGTAGGTTGTTATTGGATTTTCAAAACTAAATTCAACTCAGATGGAACAATTGAACGACACAATGCTCGGTTTATAGCTTAAGGTTTCTCTCATAAATTTGAAGTTGATTACAAGGAAACATTTGCTCATATGGAAAAATTGATTATTATCCAAGTCGTATTATCCATTGCAATCAATCATGGCTGGTCATTATATCAAATGGATGTAAAAAATGCATTCTTACATAGACACCTTTAAGAAAAAGTGTTCATGAAACTACCTCCTAGATATCCATAGAGTAATTATCTTAATCTGGTTTACAAACTTTATAAAATCATTTATGGATTAAAGTAGAGTCCATGAGCATGGCATGCAAAGCTAAGTATTGCATTAAAAGCTCTTAGTTTTATAAAAAGCAATGATAATTCTTCTCTATTTGTCCAACAGAATTCAAAAGACAAACTTATTGTACTTGTCTATGTAGATGATTTAATCATCACTTGGAATAATAGAGAGTTTGCCATAAAATTAAAGAATGATCTGCAGCAACAATTCTTAATTAAAGATATTGGGAAACTAAAGTACTTCTTAGGGATTGAAATGACAACTTCCAGCAAAGGTTTCTTTCTAAATCAACAGAAGTATATTCTAGACTTATTACAAGATGTTGAGATATTACATGCTAAGCCTGCCATTACTCCTGTGAACAATAAGCTCAAATTGGACTCCTCAAGCAAACCTCTCATGTCATTCACCACTTATCAAAGGATTGTTGACAAATTAATTTACTTAACAATTATTAGAGCACACATTACCTTTGTTGTTAGTTTATTAAGCCAATACATGGATGCTCCCACAATCCAGCATTTTGGCATGATGAAATGCATTTTAAAGGGACTTTTTGGCTACGACATTGTGATGACACACAATGGGCACACGGACATTATGGGCTATACAGACTCTGATTGGGCAACTAATGCATTAGATAGACGATCTACCACTAGATATTGCATGGTGATTTAGTGTCTTGAAAAAGCAATAAACAATATGTGATCACACGCTCAAGTGCTGAAGCTGAATACCGTATAATGACATCTACTTTATGTGAATTAATTTGGCTCAAAAATTTACTTGCAAATCTCGGTTTCCATAATCATACACCAATGACATTGTTTTGTGATAATCAAGTTGTCATGCATATTGCGACTAGTCCAGTGTTTCATGAATGCATAAAACACCTTAAAGTGAATTGTCATTATATTCATCAACAAGTTCAAGCTAAACTTATTTAGACTACGTATGTTCGCACTTATGATCAACTAGCTGATATGTTTACCAAAACCCTACCTTCTAGCCAGTTTCAATGGTTGTTAAGTAAGGTTGGATCAGTTAATCCACTTGATCCAGCTTGAGGGGGAGTCTTAAAGATATTACATATTAATGGCTAATATATTGAAGATCTTTTTAGTTATTATAGCACCTATGATATGTTATCTATTACCTAGTTTAGATGATCTTGTAATTACTATATATTCTTTCTAGAATTAAGGACATAATCATATCATTAGTTGTTGTATTAGGTTCTGATTATAGTTCATATATACTTGTATAATTCCATCAATAAAAGTTATGATTAGAGATTGTAATTCTCAAAGTTTCTTTGTATATAATACTGGATCCAAATAGTTATTAATTTAAATTTTATTATTATATTTAAAAAAATAAAATTTCATAATAAAATAAAATAGAGTGGATTTATACACATTCAAGTTCCAAGAATTTTTTTTAAATGATGTATTAGAAAGTTAAATATAAAGTTATTTTAAATTTCACCTAATAATTTAAATTTTTAAATTGAAATAATACTTTTACCTATTTCATCAACTTTAATTTAATTTGCTTAGCTAATACATGTTTCATCGACGTTAATTAATTTGATTGACTGATACAAAAAAAAAAAACCTTAGGTATCAAGATCAAAGGAAATACATTGATGTTGAGTGCGGGATAATCCAATCAATTTGTTTTAATAAGTAGTGTTCATCGTTGGCTAAATTAATTGAAATACTGATTTCTGCAATATATACTAAAACTAAAAATTTGAAATTTCAAATTCTAAAAGGTGTAGCCCAGCTAGTCAGGTTCTGGGTTTGCTCCATAGAGGTCACTAGTTCGAGTGTCACAAACCTTCATTGTCACTAGAGATTTACCTGATCGTTAACTTTAAGGCTTCTGAGGATTAGTCGAGATGCACGTAAATTGCTCCGGACATCTACAGATACAAAAAAGAAAGAAACTAAAATTTCATGCATCATCTTTCAAAGTGGTGAAACTATCCCTCTCCAATGAGAAAACTCTTCATTCACTTATATAAGTTAATATTGATATATGCTTTCTAGATTTGATATGACTACAAATTAGGACGTAACATATGAATTGGCAATTGCATGTTGAATTCTGAAGCTCGGCTACCACCATGACAGTACGATAAAGGGGTCTGCATCAAGTGGGCCAAAATATATGTGTACAAAATTGGGCAAATGAATTTTTACCCAAAACCATTTCATAAATCAATGTGCTTGCGCAGAGTCTTTGGTGTCATGTAATTTTTCTAGGTATACTATTAATTGAATCAGTTCAACAATGCTCCACTTCTAAGCCGCAAAATTAGATCAGACATCATGTTAAGTGAAAAATTTTAATTACACTCTTATAGGAAAAAAAAAATTCACCATATATAAGTTAAGATATGTTGTAATTAAAATACAACGAACAGAAACAAAGTATAACTTGAGATGTGTACAAACACTGTTCTTAGGAATATTTCCTCGGACTATCTTTCATGATCCAATAAGTTTTTCATACAAAACAAGAGTTACAGAAAAAATGACTAAGATAAAAGAAAAAACCAGCAAGCCTTGCAAATACAAAAAAATAATAGTATGATTTTTGTTTTTTTGCTCTCTTTAATTGTAAAAGTGCATATACATATAGGGTGCTAATATGTAACAGTTAGACAAAAAATAAATTAAAAAATTATTACAATAGTTAAATAAATAAAAGAGCTATTAAAGAATTAAAGAGTTGTATATATTAAAAAAAATTAAAAAAAAAATTGTTAGGATTTCGTTACTGGTAGAAAAAAATTATTTAGGTTCCACATAAAAAATAATAAATAGATTTTTATGAAGTTTGAGAGATTTATTTATATTTTCTAACGATCAAGTTAGTTAACAAAACTAGTAAAGTTTATCTCTAGATCAACTACCAGCCGTCTCCAAATAAGATGAAATGAAAAGGAATTAATGCTTTTTAGTTTTCAACTAAATTAATTTTTAAAAATTTGAATGATAATTTTATTAATTAGAAAAACAGGAATGTGCGTATTGTAATTTTATTTTAATTTTAAATGATATTGCATAGTAAAGTTTGACAATGTGCTAGAATTAGCTATAATCAATGTTGTTATGATAGTTGAAGAGACATATTTTTTTTCTTAATTTCTTAAATTTAAATTTTAAAACCAATAATTAAAAAACATTATTAAATTTCTTTCAATATTCAAGATTAATATTATAATTGTGTTTTTAAGATTGCCTGAAAAGAATACTTAAATTGTATGAATATATTTTTTATTGTTGAAAAAAAAAGAGAAATAGTTAGGAATATATATTTCAGAAAGTAAACGAAAGACATTGCCGCCTCATACCGTACATAGGCTGGAATTGTGAATACATAATGAGTCCAACTGTACTGTAACCTAATCTTAATAATCATTAGGGTGTTGGATGGCTACATCCTACCACTGCCATTCCAGGCTAGGGCTGCCTACACGGTCCAAGTTCAGCTTCATTGAAAAAATATAGTCAAATAATAAAAAATAATAATTTTAAGTTGAATTGATTCCTTGAAAAACATAGTCAAATAATAAAAAATAACATATTTAAAAACTATTTAAAAAACATTTCTCTAGTATTTGATATACAAGCAAGGTAGATTAATATTGAAAAGAAAAGGATAGAAATATTGGTGTGATAAAATCTGTTGAGAAATGCAAATTATTTTTCTTTTTTCAAGCTTTGTTTTTGTAGTAAAATATTTTTTATTAACTATTTTTTTTTATGTGAATCAACATAAAAATGTAAGGAAATTATTTTATGGGAAACAAACGGAGTAAATTTCAAAACTATGTTCTAATTATATTAGGATGCTTCTTTTTTCTTTTTTTTTACCTTTTAAATATTATATTTTACAAATCTTAAAATTGATATCATGAAAAAATATTGTCATTAGAAAGGACCAAAATAAGGATGCTTAAGACACACAACAACTTCGTTTGTCGTATTAGAATCAATTCTCACTTGATCACTAAAACTAATATTCATTTGATTGGCTACTAGATTCCCCACTTAAAATTCCAACCCTCTTCTTAGAGTATAAAGTAGATGAAAACAGCATAAGATAAATTAGAAGCACAAGCAACATATTTTTTTTTTTTTTGATGAATATGACTATCATATAAAAATTCTAATTTAAAATTTTATTATTAAATAATATCTCTGATAAAAACTCTATATTATAGCTCGGATGCTTGTGTACTAGAAAGAAAATAATTCTAAACCAAATAAAAAAATCATAAATCAATTAGAAAAATATTACAAATCTCAAATAGTAATTTCTAGGTCTTATTTCAAGAACCTCCTGATTTAAAATGGTTATAAAATCTTAACCCTATAGAAAACACAGCCTTTAGAATGTCCTGGAAAATTTTTAGCTCAATTCAAATATTGAATCAAAATTTATGCCTATTAAAATGAGGTTGCGTGTTAAGAAAAAAAAATATCTTGCATCAATCTCTCTAGGTTTGAGAGAACTCGTCTTTTAGTTTTAGCCATCCATCTACCTACATTATCGTTATTTTCGACCATTAAAGGTTATGTTAATACCATTGCACTCCATTGACATCTAGCATACTCGCATTGTATATTTAACCAACTCATATAAAGTATGTCGGGAATCAACTCTCAGACAATTCTAGTTTTTACAAAACCATTAATAGTTGTTAATGGCTTATTCTATATTGTGCTTTTTCTCACATCATACAATATCTTTGTTCCCTTTCTTCTCTTTCTTCTCCAAAAACTATTATAAAAACAATATTTTTTACCCTCGCTATAAATAGATGTCCCCTCTCTCTTAGACGTCAACATTATACACTTTCTTTTTATGTTGAGTGTATAAATATTACAGTGTCTATCATGTATGATATTTTTGTCATATTACCATGGCCTACCTAACATTAGATGACAAACATCTATAGAAACCACATCATACCAAACATCATCAAAATATCTCTTACTCATAGAAAACAAATCAATATAGAATTTGTTCATGATTACCTAACATTAGATCACATACATCTATAGAAACCACTTCACACAAAACACCATTAAAATATCTCTTACTTATAGAAAACAAATCAAGATAGCATTTGTTCATGATTACCTTATTTTCTCAACACAACTAATTTAGTTTGTAAGGCCTAGAATGTTTTCTTAACTTGACATGTAACTTCTCTATTGTCTCGGCCGACTTCATATTCTCACAATTACCATTGTCGATAGTTAGATTACATACCTTGTTCTTGATGGTGCAAGTTGATTGAAACAGACTAGTTTCTAGCTAATCCTTGATTAAATCACCCATAAGACCAAGAAAAATCTTTCAGATGATTAAGGTAGCACTACTATCATCTTAGAAAACTTTTTAACGACCATATGAACCATCATAAGAAATATACCCCATTTTTTTTATCAAGTTTTTCTAACAATAAATTTTTACCTAGACAACTCTCTAATATATGACACTTGAAAATTTGATGTCCTAACTCACCACGTTGAAACACTAAATTTTAAACCACATTAAGAATCAAAACTATCTTGGCGTGCACATCATTGAATGATGGGTTTTCCTCCTGGATCGAAGGAGTTTGGGATTAATTATAAAATTATAATTTTAAAGAAGTCCTATTGTCACACGTCACCCATGCGGCGTCGACTTGGTGATTTTTTGTTATGCGTTTGATTTGATTGGTTCGTTGGAGTCGCCACCTAGTATTTAGTTGAGGGCTACTAGGAAACCCAGGTGTACTGGTCTTGTCGGAGATTCACAGGTAAGGGACTGATTGTGGTTAGGGAAGGTATTAGCACCCTAACGCACCTGACCGAGGCAAGCTGCTTTGTGACTTTGATGTGTTAAAGAAGTTTTAATAATTATCTTTTCATCGGATATTAGAAATATGAACTTACATATAAGTTCATAATTCTTAACTGTGAGCAAATCAAAATATTAAATTCTTCTTTATTTTTTGCAATTTTATCATAAATAAAAAGAAACATCCATAAAACAAATACAAATACACACATACACTTTCACTATATTTCTTTTATTTTCTTTTTTACATCCACACTACAAATAATAAAAATTCAATACTAAAAAAATAATTACATCAAACAATTTAAAATTACAAAACAGCCCCTAAACCCCTTACAGTGTAATTTTTTACCCCCAAATAATAAAGTCTATAGCTAATTTCTAACATTTATTCTATTAATTCATTAAATTTAATATCAGGAGCATACATTATTTTTGGAGTCGCTACCTAATTCTTTAAGCAGACTAATAATTCTAAAATATGTATTGGTTCTAGAGATTTGAGTAAGTGTTTAGTTATGCTTTCCAAGAAAATATTACATTTGTTATGTGTTTTCTTCTAAATTTATTTTACACATGACATTTACTATTCAAATTATTTTTTGATTTTATTGACAAGTTATTTATTGTCAATGGATGTTTGTTGAATTAGCATCGAGCCCTGAATCAAGAGTCTTGTAACTTGATGATTGTTTATTGTTTTTTTTTTTTAATTTTTGGTTAAAAGCATTGCACTACACCTACATTTGTTTCTAAAACTAAAAGACTTGTTGACCTGTCTATTAATACCCAATTTTAATCAAAGCTTATTGTTGACTTGATAAAAACTCGTCAATACTTTAATAAACTAATTTTAAGGAAAGAAAACAATGCACAAGGCCTATATCGATCCCTAAAAACTAGGAGACACATTGACCTAACTGTTTTAAACTAAACTTTGATCAAAATATTATGCTAAGTTGACAAAAACCTGTTAAGGCAATTTTTATTCTTCGTTCAAAAATAAATATTTACACACACGTAAATACACAAATATTTCAACATTGAGGCCACACTATTATTTCTTGGATAAACTTGTTGCAACCCATTCTCCCAAACCCATTGTAGATTGATTCCAACATTATTCCAGCTTTAAAAATTTCCATGTCAACCTCATACCCCAGGGCTTACACATAAAGGTATAGACCCTAAAACTTCAAATGTTTCACAATCATTTGCATTAAATAAGAAATAAAAAAATATTTTATAAATTATTAAATAACATGTTGAAATTTATTCAAAATTTATTTTGGGTTCGAAATTAACCTTATAGAGTGGTTTAATGTGACCAAAAGCTGCTAAAAATATTCTGACAGTGGTGACAAGTGGCAAACACACACATATGAGTTGTAAAGGCTACAATGCATAGTTACATGTAATAGTAGAGGGTGGAGACGCGTCGACCACAACATATAGTACATTGCTTCTTTGTTTTCCCTTCTAAGCTAGTGGTGACTTCACCATTACTGGTGGGAGGAGATTGGGTTGCCTAAAGTTTTAGCTTTCTTTCTATATATTTTTTTCTTCATTATTGTTTATGTTGCTTTTGCTGCCACCACGAGTTCAGCTGCTTCTAGATCTGTTTAAAAGGGTTGTTGCAACTAGGTTTTATTTTACTAATGGCTCATATGGTGTTCGGTAAGAGGGAGTTTGATCGGTGATGAAAAATAAAGGAGAGAGGCTTTTCAATATAGGAGAAAATAAGTTGTTATAGCAAAGGAAGGATGGTCGACACAAGGGAGGCTAATAGTGTTGGTGGTTGTGATGGTGGTGGTCAACAAGATAGTGATGGGTGACTTTGATGATGAAGAGAAATGAGAGAACGAGGGTTGTTATGGTTTTCTTTTTTTTTTTTTTTGTATTTTTTTTTCTAATTTTTTTTGTCTTCTCTCTCTCTTTTTTTTTTGTATACACTTTCTTTCTTTCTTTTTCTAAAAATTTATCCCTTGTTTCTCTACTATTCACTCCCTTTTTTATACTGCATAATATTCCCTTGTTAATTCCTACCTTATATTTCCTCTTTTATTCCTTATTCGCTCTTATCTCATCACATTCTACAATCTTCCACATCTTTCTCACCTTATCTTTTTATCTTTAAGTTGCTCAGGGAATGGATTAGAAATGTTAATATTTGTCCCTATCTCTTCTTTAATTATTACTATACTCACTAAACTTTTTGTTTCTTTGATTTTCATTTTTTTTCAAAAATTAATTTTTTAAAAAGATTTCTAAGATGAAAATGATAAACAGAAAGGTTTAAAATCGTGAAATGGCCGAGAATTGGCCAAATTATGTTGAAAATGCTTTTTTGAAAAACAAATTCATATATGGTTGCTTTTTTAATATATATATATGTGTGTGTGTGTGTGTGTGTGTGTGTGTGTGTGTGTGTGTGTGAGATTATATATGTTTATGGGATTAAAATTGAGTTATGACAAATATATTTAAATGAAAAAAATATAAGGATATCAAATGAGTCTTATTTTACATTTTAATTTTAGTAGATAATTTTTTGAAAATGGCTCAACTCAATCACATTGATATTGTAACCTAGAGCAGCTAATTAGTAACGTGGGAGGTTTCAAGATTATATATTGAGATGTGGCATGAATTCAAAACCTTATTTACATGGACTTCACAATAAATAATAGATACCTTATAGACTTACAATTATTTTCTAGGAAAAGAATCTTTGTAGGGTTAGTATTACACTAATCTTAATTTTATATGTTAGAATTAAGATATATTTTCTATAAACACGTGATTAGGTCTAGGTAATTTTTATTTGTTTTTGAAGGATGATCTTCTTTGCTAAAAGAGTGGCAGCAAGAGAAATTTATATATAGTGTTGTGAGGATTGAGAGTACTTGAAATTCTGAGTTTGAAAGTTCTCCAAAATCTATATTTGCGTTGACTATAGTTATAGACATAATCATACTACATAAAATCATTGTGTTTTTTTCGTTTTTTTTGTTTTTTTATATATTTTTCGAATAACCTGTTTAAAAATGTTGTTGCGGTTGCTTTTTAAAATGTTTTTTACTCGAAAATACATCAAAATAATATTTTTGACATCAGCACATCAAAATAATTCATGTATCTGTGATCCATATTAACAAAAACAATACTATCATATTTTCAAACAATCAATAACAATAAAAATTCATAAAATGTTGGAAGAATTGGTTTTCAAGAACATTCTTTCGTAGATTTTCTATTTATAACAAGAAAGTGGGCATTTTTTTGGTACATATATTCAAGAATTAAAAGAGAACAAGAGGGAGAACATGTATAAAAATTCACAATACGGTAAGACTAAATAAATGCTAGGAACCAAAGTGCTTTGAGGAAGAAAGTAAAAAAGAAGAAAAAAGAGAAAACTCTCCCTCTGCCTTTCCGGATATGTAGAATAATCCTTCGACTTCCGTTCGGACCTATTTACAGCAGTAAAAGCTTCTTTTTTTCTTTCTTTTCTTTGTCTCTTAATGCTTTCTATCCCCTCCAACAAGTACGATAATGAAAGGAACCCTTATATACGGAAGGCCAATTGCATTTAATATAAATCTTGTAAATTAAATCAAGAAGCAAATTTTTCTGTGGCATGAACCTTGAAGAGGTCAAGACGCGTATCTCTCAATCGCAGAGAATAGGCAGCTTTCTTGAATTCACTCCAAGTGAAGGGTTTGTAGAGGCTTGGATTTTGTGGCAAGACCAGCTGTGGAGGCGGAGAGATCCATGCGTTAAGCGGTGGCGCCCCAAAATACATCATTGAGAGTCTTGGCTTCCCCGAGCTCGCCAACACTCTGTGTCTAACGCTTTCAAACCTCCCATTCGTTAAAACCTAGAAATCGATGCCATGAGGAGCACAAAGTTTAGCAGCTAATTGAGGAGATTTGGTAGCATGTGTTTTCTTTTCTTTAAAAATAATGGTAAAAGAGAATTTAATTGACTAATTAGCATTATATATCAAGCCAATAGAATTCTTACACCTCATGAAACATGTTTACACCATCAATTTATAATATTCTAATCACAAGATGATTTTTATAAGAAAATGACTGATCGTTACGAACCTGGAAGGCATCCCCCACGATCACATAGAATCCGGTGGGGTCAGGAGGAACAGGGACCCACAAGCCATCACGCAAATAAATTTGGAGGCCCCCAACGTCGTTGGATCGCAAGATGGTCAAGATTTGAGGGTCGGAGTGCTCGCCAAAACCAATTGTTTTAGGTGATGGGTCCCAGTCCATGATCTCTTCGAATGCAGGGTAGTGATTAAGTCTAAGAACAGAATCGCTGTGGACATCCCTGATGAGCCTGCTGAATGCACGTTTATCCGGGACCCACAAGCCCTCAGCCGTTAGATCAAGAATCTCACACGCGAGTTGCTTAACCGCTTGTATGTAATCATTCACCACGCAGCTGTATAAATCGCAATGCCAGTGCTGAGCAAGCAAGGAAAAAAGGAAAAAGCACACTAACATTTCCCCGCCCTCCAAAAAAAAAAAAAATTTGCAGAATATTTGTTCATTACGAATAAAATTTATGTTCCCATTTTTCTCTTTTTTATATAATAAAAAGAATAAAATACGCAGCTTAAAATCATAGCAGCAATTACTAGCTAGCAAGAACCCACACAAGAATGATAATGTCGTGTCTCTCTAGCCTAATGTAAATGGTTCAATATGTAGGCTCGATTTGGAGCACGACAAGATCCATTCTTATGATATACATAAAACCCATTCTTATGATCTCTTCCTGCCAGTGCAATAATGCAAGATTGACTGTTGCAGGACAGTAATCACCTGCATGCTTTCTACAAGCAGACGTGTCTCGTGAAGAAGAAGAAGAAGAAGAACAAGAGCAATTAAGAAGAAGGCAACGAAGAGGAAAACATCAATTATACACAAAAATTGAAAATCAAAACATGGATAATTAATGCGATGGTTGGGTGCGAATGATTTGTTTAATTAAAAATCAATTAAACGAAAACTTGATTTTAATATATAAAAAATGATTCAAGATATATACTCTTCCTGTTCAAGAAAGGGAAAGGTGGGAACAATTTAATCTTTTTAGTACATTGTGCTGACTCTTCGTAATTCCTAAGATTGTTTTAGGAGTCAAGTTGGACCGTTTTAGGCCCCACAATTATACATATATATAAAGAAACATGTCATATGGCTAATAGTTGTTGACAGAACAATGAGCTAATTAAGGCATGGTTTCCCTTCAATCGCAAGTTGGAAGCATCAACTTGGTAACCGGAAAGAAATCAGGTTGTTTTCATGATTGATTTTTTTTATGAAAATATTCATTAATAAAAAGCAACTAGCTAGAGTGGGCAAAGCTTGCCAAACAAACCAGTTAATTATTATAGAATTCCGTTATTTACTGAATATATAGTTAAACTTTTTTTATTTAAAATTATTTTTTATATATATTTTTGGATCTTTTTAACATGCTAACATCAAAAATAAATTTAAAAATAAAAAATATTATTCTAAAATATTTTTAAACAATTATAAATACTTTAAAAACAACTATTATTGAAATATATCTGAGATTCGAATGCCCTCCAAAAAATCTCAAAAAAAAAGTTGACTTTTTAAAGTTATAGTCGTGTTGTTGCCCTGTTTATCTCTCTCTATATATATATATATATATATAAATAAATAAATAATTGATGAACATATTTATTAATTACAGTTAATGAGGTAATCGGAACTCTTGGGTATATTAAATTAATAGAAAAAATATAAATTGGAAGTCTATTATTGATGTTTATATTTAACTGGTAATAATTTCTTGTTGATAAAGGAAAGATGTCTTTTTCTAGGATACCAAGCATTTGCAATAAACAATCTTCCACCGTTTCATTTTCATAATTGAATTCCCTTGCCCACCGTCCCAATGTTCCATTTAAAGACTAGAGAGTTCTTTAAAAATGGTGCAACCGTTATCATATAATATTAAATTATACAATAAAAAAACCCGTTGAAAATGAATCAAGCACACCACAAACTAAGCATAAACCCAGGGAACCTGTATCACATTGTTGGAACAGAAAGCTAAAAACCTTCTTCCCTACCCAGCAATTGATCATCCTGTCATTAATGAATATATGTGTAATGCATTTTCATGATATATGATCCACATAAGAACAGCATGTATGTATATAGATACACACAAGATACCAAACAGTTCTGCTGAATGATTGATCGATGACGTGAATATTAGAGAAGATATTCGGAACATGTATAAATTACCTGAATTCTGAAGGGTCATTTGAGATGGTTTTGGATCTTTCAAAGACGGAGAGAGGATTGGTGTGGAGGAGAAGATATTCAAGCTCGCCCATGTCACCATTGCAGCCAATACTTTTGCAACCATAGCCAAAAGGACTAGCAGGTCCAGCTCGGTGCTTTTCCGTGGCTGGTTTTGAGAAAAAGTGAGCAGCTTCCTCCTCCATTCTGGTTATGACCCCGTTACTGACCCCATGATTTGTAACTTTGAAGAATCCATATTCTTCACATGCCCTTACGATCAGTTTCGATATGTTTGACCTATCAAGAGAGAGATCAACAGTAGGAATTCCAAAGGCCTTCGTTTTTTTGGTTCGTGCTGGAGTTGGAGAAGGAACTACCATTCCTGCTTATAATTAGGGAATGAAGGAAGGAAGGAAGGAAGGAAGGAAGGAAACTATCAATCCAGAATTTGAAGCTCGAAGGTATGATCGATAATGGTCGAGGCGCTACCTCTTATACATATGAGAGGAGTGGCGGAGAGCGAGGGAGAGGTAATTAATATTATAATCTAAGACTAGGTTGACACTTTCGGTTAATTTCATGTACTTGATTTAAATAGAGATCAACGAGCATATATAGGAGACATCGACTTTATACGTGTGACAGTCCAACATGTTTTTTTTATTTCTTTTTTATTTATTTATTTATTTTACGGCAGATATATATGTCTTCAGATTAAATTTCGTATGAAAGATTAACTCTCACGATTTTGATCCCAGTTTTGAATAATATTGTAGGGGAAAATAAAGGCACAGTACTTCTTCGCTATCATACCATCCAGTGCGAAGGTCGGACAGAAAACACTGCTGCAAGAGAGACTAAGCTGGGTGTGCTTAACAATGGAAACTATTTTTCATCTTCATTTTCTGTTTTTCTTTTCTTTTTCAGTAAAAAAATTAAATAATATGTTCATTTGTTAAGAATAAAGATAATGGATTCATAGCTGTTTTTCATATAAAAAAATCAAATTCATAACTTAATTATAATAGTCATTGTATAATATAATAATTTTATTTCATTCCGTGAAAAGATTATAATTAAATTATGTTGTTAATTTAAAAAAAAACTTTATATTATATTTATAACACAGATTAAATTCATGACACTGACTAACTATAAGGAAAAATAAAAAAAATTAATTTTTTACATTTTTAAAAATTGCATATATATAAAAAAAAATTATATTTTTCATGACCTTTTTTATTTCAAAAGTAGTGAAAACTTATAAAGAAAAACTATGAAGAATTTCTAAAATGTGCTTTCTAAATTCAATTTTAAAAGCTCTATTAAATAGAGAAATGTTACATCTAAATAGAAAGTCTCAGTTTTTCTTTTATAAACTCTAAATCTTTAAAGAATTAGAATATTAATCGTTTCTAGGCAATCTTAAAGTCGAGCAGAAAAAGAAGAAAAGAAAAAAATAAAGAATAAATCCACGTCAGCAGATAAAGGGCGTGCGCTCGGAGGAACAAGAGAAAACAAGGGCAGAGAAGTGGCCTGCTTCCATTAGGCGGGGGGAGGAGGCTGGGGCCACCCTGGTTAGCGGCTGTTTGTCTCCCTCTAATTGTATTTTGTTAACAACGCTATTTGAAAGCGTGTGAGCGTCAAGCTCCATGGGCTTAATTCTAATTTACGCGTAATTTGACCATTCCATCTTTGACTTGCCATGATTTTCAATCTTTTCTGCCTTTGATTTTGTGGTCGCACATGAGGGGTGGTTAGTTTCCCAAGCAAACGATCTTGAATCGTTCGTCTTCCTAAATTGAAAAATCCACACTGCACGCTCTGAGATTCCTTCTACAAATTATTTAACCAAATGTTTGTCAGTTCTTGTTACAATATGTTTAATTACTCCGTCTGGTCTCGACAAATGAAAGACCATTGCCGTTCGAAGAGTTGATTCGTGCCTAACAAAGTTATTGTTTATTTTTGCGCATTGTTTGTTTTTCGTCGGTGTTCTAAGATTGTTTTGGTTTGCCGGTGTTAAAAATAAATTTTAAAAATTAAAAAACATATATATTATCTTGATTTATTTCTAAATAAGAAAACACATTATAAAGTAACCATTATTACAATACCAGACACGCTTTTAGTGTATATACCCGACAACGCATTAATATCATGATATCAATAAAATTAGGTTTCCTACATGTAAAATGAACAAATGGTATCCCTAGGTTTTTTTATTTTCCCTTATAGACGGACATAATGAAGGCAAAACTCAAATTCGACATCTTATCCCCTTTCCCTCATCTCTCACGAAGGAGTCCCACTAGACCATCGCCAATCAAAAAGTGTTGTTGAACCGATTATACCTAGCAAGCTATTCGAATCAAAAAAAGATTGTCTCAAAAGTTCATGTATATCTTTATTGCTGATTTGACGAATAAGGTTTTTCTTTTTCTTTTTTTTGACGAATTAGTTTTTATTTTTATGCTTAAACATGAAGATCAAATCTGGCGTGATTTTGTTGGAAATATTTTTAAAGATTCGTCAATATATTCGACATAATTTACTAACTTGTTATATGTCACCAACATCATTATCTAACTAATTACTTTAACCATCTTCACAACAATAATAAATTAAAGCGTCGTTGCTATCATTATTATGACCTTATTACTGTAACCTCCTCTCGTTACTAGAAAATCGATGAAAATCAATAAAATTATCGATGGATATAAATTAATTTCTAATTTTGTCGGAATATACCGATAGACCTTTGCCACAAGTAATAATTACCGACAACATAGAATCCATCGACAATACAGTCAGTATATATCGACGGAATAATTCTGTTGGTATATACCAACTGTATTGCCAACGGAATACATCAATTTTTGAAAAGTTACAACGATGTGAGGACGTGGATTTTTTTGAAACGATTTTTCTGACGGAATGACCAAGAAACTCAAACCGAGATCTTCATACAGTGACGTGAGACATTCACTGACGATTATCTATTGTTTGGAAGTATAGTTTTGTTATGTATATATAAGACAAACTATTGCAGCAGTATTAAAAATATAAAACAATCAAATCACACCCTATTATCTTGAAAAAAAAAAGTTCTAAATAATTAGAGCAATGAAAATCTCATTCTTATCTTTTGATAAACTTCCAGCAGAAATAGAAGGACATTGATATCAAGGATTATATTATTTATCCTTAAAGCTAATTATATATCACTATGTGCAAATAATTTTAATACAAGTAATCTACAGTAACCTTATTAATTAAGAAATTGCACAACCGGTCAAAGGTCTAATTAGTTCTTTCTCGTTGTTTTAACCCTTAACTATACATTATAAAATACAAAGAAAAACCCTTCATTATTCCTTTAAAATCAGATTATTATTTTTTTTTTGTAAAATCCAAATATTGAGCCAAGCAAGCGATATGGTTTAATCTCGAAGTTCGTATACTTAGGGTGTCTCTCCACTGAAAGTGTTGGCACCTACAAGGACTTCATTTTAACTTCTTAAGTCACCCTATACAAGCCATAAAAAAAAATATCTTGTGATCTTGTAATGTAGGATTGGAGTTTTAGATTTGAAAAATTGTATTCATCAAAAGTTTTTTAAGATTAATTTTTTATTTATCTACATTTGATTTTAGACATGTTAATGTTCCATATTAAAATACTTATATTAGAAATAATTATCTACAAAGTCTTAACCCTAAATATGAATGGATTTCATATTTAATTTTACCTTAAACACACTTATTAAATATATTTTAAATAAATTCTTAACTAAGCATAACAATGCTACGCTATGAGAAAGACAGTCTAGTAAGTTCACATGTTCAAATTTATAAAATAATATTTAATTATTAAAAAAATTGAATATATATATTGTACTTTAGTGTTTATAAATTATATATAT
>Ga0325405_1000742_pt1 | contig 31961 bp, 22 predicted proteins | sample PopdelMetagenome_21_FD_205663 | JGI IMG/M metagenome (GOLD analysis project Ga0325405, IMG submission 205663) | Populus deltoides microbial communities from Bellville, Georgia, United States - Xylem-Control-R2 | ecosystem: Host-associated > Plants > Phyllosphere > Stem > Wood/Secondary xylem... | reverse complement strand
CACACACACACACACACACACACACACACACACAAAGTTAAAGTTCTCATGATTTTTCTTATCCATGAACCGGAGGCTTCTCTGTTCGACCTCACCGAGGAGTTGATCGTTTTATTTTGATATATATAACTTAATTATCCAAGATATATACTACCCGAATATTAAGCCATCAATGAAAAAACAAATCTAGTTGGGCGCATCGAGTCATGCATGATGACAAACATGAACCTATAAAAAATGATGAAGCAACAATGACTTGACTTTGTGACATAAACGAATCAGATCATCAGATTGTCTTAAATGATCTCTGAAAACACTTGGAAGTGTTGAATTTTAGAGAAGCATGTAAGAAAAACATATTTTCTGACTTTAGGAACAGATTGTTTGCTTAAAACAAGGTTGGTTTCAAGATTTCTTGCTGCTAAAAAGCGATTTCCAAACATAATGAGAAGCCCTATTGTATTCATAAGTATGAATACAAAGGATGTTTATACTCTGAAATATTCGTTCTTGCAATCCAATATCCTGGTCAAAGAGGTTGGAGCTGGAGTTAATGTTTGCTATCATGTGGAGTGGCAGAACATTCCCTATGACTAAGGGTAGAAATTAAAATAATTTGACCAATAAATGAAATATCATTAGTTATGATGATGTGAAATGTTCCTGAGAGCTAAAATAGCTAGCATCGATCTTTATGCTTGGAATAATAATTTCACATCGATAATATATAAAAGAATATACAATACTAATGTATTTAATTGAGATTTTCAATTAACTACATCAATTCAAAAATTTAAATTGTGTTAAATTTTGATATGATATGAGAATTGATTGACCAAATTCCTCATCAAATTGAAATCTAACTTTCTTTTATTATTATTATATTTTAAGTCAAGTTATTGGTGGATTTATACAAATTTCAAGTTTAAAAATTATTTATTTTGTTTTTTATTTTTTTACTTTGATGAAAGATATTGTTGAAAAGACAACAAGAAATAAATTAGTCGGCAAAAGAGTACTGGTTAACGAAGTAAACAATCATACAGCAAAGCTTAGAAAAACGAAAAATCCCTCATCTCCTTCTATACTTTGCTTAGCCAACTAATAATCAGCTACCTCGTTGCCACCTTTCCCTTAGAACATGATAAAACTTTATAATAAAGGTTTGTGATTGTTAATATGATAATCACTGGAAATTTATATAGTTATTAAATTCAAAACCCGTGAAATTAATTAAAGTAACCGTAAGTTAGGCTGATACCCGTGTTAATAAAAAAAACACTCCTGATAGCAATAGCTTCCGTCTTTTCAGAATTAATTTCTAATACCTGTGGAGGATGAGAAAACACATAGAAACCAACGGCATAGATGATCTTTCCCTTGACAAGAAATCCCCATTTGCTAAAACAAATCATTCATAGATAGAGACACTATATATTCATTAACCAAAGAGCTTTTAATTATACTATTTGCCGACAAAAATGTTGTGGTTAGATAATATTCTTTTTATTGATATTTTATTTTTTGTTTGTTAAAAAAAATTGAGAAAGAAATTAAATTCCTATTGGTAATTATGTTGATAATGTGAATAAAGAAGAATTGAAATGGTGCTACTATTTTAAAATAAGTCAAACTATGATAATTTTATTTATCAATTATTTATAACCAAATATAAATAATAAACACACAGAAGATAAAATTAGCTACCTAGTATAAACGTGGATGGTGTGGATAGTGGTGGAGTACCATTGTGGAGAAAAACTGTCTACATAATTTACAATTAATTGTTGTTATTAATTAGGCTAAAGAAGAAACGAAAGATCTATTGATTCCTCCATCCTAATTTGGACATTAATGTGCATAGATATTGCTAAATCTTTCACCCACTAATTAACATGAAAAAAAAAATTATTTGATGATAATCTAGTAGAATCAAATGGAGTAAAATAAGCTCAGTTAAGATTTCCTTGCCCTCCAAATGATATAACAATTAATTTATTCATGCAAATATAAGAAATTAATGAGTTGCATAGCAAAGAGGGAAAGGGTGATATATATAGCTTGGCTACGAGTTTTTTTTTTTATTAACGTGAGTGTTCGGGTTAACTTGCGCGTACCTCGACTAATTCCATAGACCCTGAATTTAATGATCATATAAGTCTCCAGTGACCATCATATTAGCAACCATAGGACTCGAACCTGAGATCATAGAGGGAGCAAACCCCGCTTGGCTACGAGTCTTGTTTGAGGTGGATAGTGCTTGTGAAGTATGCATAAGCGGCTATGAGTCTTATTTGAGGTGGATAGTGCTTTTGAAGTATGTATAAGCTCAGTAGTTGTTGTTGTTGTTCGAAGATAATTAAGAAAATAAATTGAACTTCCTCTACTAATTCCATTGAAATACATGAATAAAATTGTTATTTTTCAACAATGTATGTGTATGTGCATGTGTGGAGGGCTAGAGATATATTATCAGCATGCCCCTGTTATTAGCCCCATGCATATTAATTTTAAACTTTACTTGTAGCAATTAACATCAATTAATGGTTCATTAGGAATCATTAATTTCAAGTCATTGGAAAGCTTAAATTGATGAGATCCCCCTCCAATGGAAAAGGAGGACCAGAGAAGGAAAGCGGTTGAGAAGGAACATGTAGCACAAAGGAAGGAGTCAGCGATACAAAGTCACGGGTTCTTGTATTTTTCTGGCTTAACTATATATATGGAAGTATATATGATCCCATCCTTTAGGGCTGACTATGGGTCTCCTGCGTTTTGGATGCTCATTAGACCTCTGCCCTTTTGACTTGTCATGGATATCAGTGTCTTATTTTTAGCATTTTCCCATTTCTTTCCCTTTCTGGTTCATGCTGGGCTCTTTTATCAGAAGGAAAAATAAAAAAATAAAAGGAGGGAGGATCTAATCAAAGCCCAATTCAATGGACTAGTGGTAGAGGGTTAAGCAGGTGAAAGTCAACCATCAATATTTGCAATATTGAGAGAGAGAGAGAGAGAGAGAGAGAAGAAACTAGGAGAAAGACATGATTAATGTAGAAACAATTTGATAGGTTTAATATTCTTGTATGACACTTGACTTGGCAAGATGCCCGAAAGATTCATCCATTGGCTTTTGTCATGGAGAGGAAAGATCTATTTAGTTGATGTTACTACATGTAAGAATAGGAGACAGCAACCTCAAAGACCCCCATATGGGGCTAGTTTAATTAAGATTGAAATGTATATATTTATACAGCAGAAGTAATCCACCACTTTTTCCTTTTCTTTTGGTGGTTATGAATTTAGTTCACTCTTCTTTGAGTAATCAAACCCACAATCCCCCCCAAGCCCCATTGATGCTCATTTCTTAATAATAGATTGGGAAATATTAAAGTAAGCCTGGAATTTATTTTTTTTGTTTGTGGAATAATGAAAGAGTTGCAAAAAGTAATGCGGTTTAGAGACAAAAGAAGTAATCGGACCTTTGTTGAGAGTTAAAGCTCCCAAATTTATTTGTAGCTGTTTCCGATTAATTCTCAACTTGTTTCCGTGCTGCCTATATCTCAAACGTGTGTTCGAAACCTTTCTTTCTGGATTAATATTTATTAAAGAATAATATAAATAATATTTTGAAATCTCATCTATTATGTTGATAATTATTTGATATGATATAAAAACCTTGATGACCAAACATTCTTATTTATTTGATAAAAATTAAACTCAAAATAATATGAATTTGTGCAAGTTTCAAGTTCAAAAAACTTTCATTTGAGGGTGTGTTAAAGAATAATATAAATCATATTTTGGGACCTCACCTAACAGCTTAAACTATTGAATTAAGATAGTTCTTTGACAACATTTTCCATAAGAACAAAAAAAACTGTTAGGACATTCCAATCTGTTGCTTTTCTAACTGTTTGTTCTGTCCGACATTCTCTTCCATCTAGATTAGTATCGATTACAGAGAAGACGACTCAAAGGCTGGGAGATGCATCAAACGAGGTAATCCTCGGAGTAAATGTGTATTTCTTTATTTTCTGGAACGTGAAAAAGAGGAATCAGACAAGGTTCCAAGACATCTTCAAATCTTGGTTCAGCCTGTTAATTCCATCTTCCGATTATGATTATTCAGGCCAAAACATTTAACTCCACAACGCATTAGTTGAGTGACGTTCGTCTGGAGCCTCTATGGCAACATGCTGCCTTGACAGTACCTCTTCCCAATTACACGCTGTTATGGTTTAAATTTTGATGACATGCCACTCATATACCAAACTGGCTTGCTGCAGGAAGCTCAGTTGCTCGAAGACCTAGCTAGCTACATGGGAGGGAGGCAACAATTTTAAAGGAAAACTAAGGATGGTTATGCCCTAGTATTTTTTTATTATAATACTTTTCTAGGTTTTTTTCTATTTAAATATTATATAATTTCATAGTTTATTTTTTCTATTAAGTATTATTAGAGTTCTATAGAAGGGTTGTAATTTTTTATTTTTTTTCGACAAGTAGCGACATGAAGAAATATTTTCAGTGCGCATTGCACCGCAGAACTCTCAGGAAAAAATGAATTGAGCATGTCCAGTGACATGCATAGAGGAGACGCCAAAACACAAGAAAGAAGACAACTGATTGCTGAAATTCGCTCAGCAACATACACAAGGATTGAAGGAAAGAAATTAAGTCTGCCTAAATAAGATAAACAGTTTTCATTACAACAGCTACATCATAAAAGAAAATAAATATACAAAGAAGATCGCAGCAGGAGGAAGTGTAAATTGAATGGTGGAAACAGAATTTAAGAGATAATTAGCAAATCACATCAAATGTGCACTTGCAGTAGCCCTCACCCAGATAGAACACCAATAAAGAATCTACCTAAAAATTTGCTGGGACCTGATAATTCTTTCAGGGCTTTTGCCTCCTAGAAAATGGTCCCATCAGAAGTTACAAGAACTTTATGTATATGCTATGACGCCTCTAAACTAAATATTTCATAACACATTAGATGTCACAGGTTGAGTAAAAATTTGTTGAGTGACAACTGATCGTAATGTACATACAATATGCATGGTCCAAGGTAGAAGGCATGACCAAAATACTAAATTGGATCACCTGCTTTTTGACTCATTCTCTGCTAGCTTCTTCCTTAGATCCTTGAGAGCGTCAACAACCTCAGAATCAAGATTATGTTTTAATAATCTACCCTGAAAGGAAGTAGGCCTGAGCAGATAGATAAACAAATTAACCACTTCGATATAGAAAGTTCTTTGGAGTGAATGATATTTGCATTCAGGAGAGAGTAAAGTCACTTGAGATAAATTGAAGGTTCAATGCAATTATAATCAACTAAAGCACAGATAGGGTTTGATCCCAAGCACCTCTTTTTTCTTGACTCAAAGGCCAACCTTTCTCATCAAAGAAATAAAACTGATAGACCAAACTTTTCATCCAGAGATTTATTTTACCTTTTAATTTATACTATAGAGTCTTTTTCATGATTTTCCTTCATCAGATCAAACTAAATAGACAGTAGGTGATATCATTGAAAGGCTTGAAAGAGAAAAAATATTTGCACATGATGTCAAAGGCTTTTCATCTATTGGGGCTCCTGCAAGGATTTCCTTTGTTCAAATGAAGCTAAATAGGCTGGTAGGTGGATATCATTGTTAGACCTACAAATGAGGAACAACAACTTTTTACAAGATGTGATGTGCTTTCATAAGTTGGGGTTCTTGTAAGGATTTCAAATTAGTTGGGATTCCTGAAGCCATATCGCTAGCCAGCCTGTATGCATCAGCAAAACAAAGCTTGAGCTTAAACTCTTATTTTTAGCTCAAGAATGTTAACATTGGAAGGGACACTTCTATTACATGCAGACTTGAATAAAGGGCAAGGTTGTATTCTACTGTGGAGTTGGGATTTAGTGCTGACTAAGGACCAAGGTCCGAGGACTCTGTATATTTTATTCAAATACAACTCAAGTTTCTTTTGACCCAGTCATTTGGGACCAAACAGTGTCTCATCTTCTATTACTTTTTTATTAGCAGCAATAAAATGTTCCTTAATTTATTTCTAATTTAAAGCACACCTTAGTTCTTGAAGTGCCCTCTCCACCTCTTGCTGTGATGCCTTTACCTACAATTATAACATTGAAAGAAGCTGAATTGCAAACAGCAAAAACAAAACGATAATTTTTACACAGAAAATTCAAACATCAAGCATTTAAAAGAAGACAAAACAAAGAGTGCCTCACCTCAGAAACCAAGGCCTTGCAACTCCAAATAAAGGCTCCCTGCCACAACGGTATAAAACAAAAGTATCAGGAAATTAACTGAGCATCATAAGCCCCATGTTAAAAAAGAAAAAAAGAAGTTATATAGCATTCTACTGACCACAAGGTGATGTCCTCTTACAACACAATACAAAAGGATTGTTTTAATTTTCAAGAAACAATATTTAATATGAAAAGGACCAAAACAGGAAAGCATGCAAAGGGATAAGACTAAAGAGTTATTTCTAAGATTTTCTGATTTGGATTGGGGGCACATTTACAGAAACAGAAGAAATTATTCCAAAACTGGGGAAAAAACTATAGTAACACACTTAATTTGGCACAAGTTTTCTCGAAGGGAGCTAGCAGAAGATGCAATCTTAAGTAATTACTGCCAATGGACTGGAAATATAATAGCATGGTCCTCCTTGCATTGTCTCGAAACAAAGTTTAAATACAGCCTCTCTCTCTCTCTAAATAAATAAATACATGTGCGTTGTGCATGCATGTGCTTTGAGTGTTTAGAGAGAAAGAGAGAGAGATTTGGAGCTAAAAAAGTAATCAAATTTACTAGATCAACAAAAGTCCATACAAAGATAAACAATTATAAGGGAAATGCATACTGCTCCATGTGCTGCATGCTGCTGAATATGATCAGAAGTAACGACCCATACTTTTGGACATCCATCCTCCTTTAAGGCTACAACCTGTTAGAGAAATAAGATTCCAATGCTAAGCACAAAGGATAACAGCTAACACACGAGACAGAAGAAAGCAAGAAAATTATCTTCAAGCACATCACCAGTCTTCAAACAGATAATGGCATAATAAGGGTAACCACATTTACTGCAGATATGAACAAGTTGCCAATCAGGATGTGAAACTCTTGCATGAAGAAAAGAGACCTGGACCCAGAATCTTATTAGTTCTCCACATGACTAGAAAGATCTGTCTGACAAGCAGATAGAGCAAAACGTGGTTTAAGATTTTCCTTGCAGGGGACAACAGGATAAGAAAATCCTAGACTGTGACAAATGGATTAAGATATTGGTTAACTTAAGTAAATGTGAAATTCATGGCCCAAATGTAGTATAAAGAAATAGTTGGAAGAGTAGGGGTAGGAAACATGATGACATGACACCAAAACAAAGAGAAAACTCTATGACAATTACCTCTAGCTGATAAATAATGGTGTATATCAAGAATTTCTAACATCAGTGGTCTTTTTCTTTTCTTCTCCATTTTGATATTATTAGGAAGCTTTTAGGAATTAAGTTGCCCAGCAGGGGTAACTTTTTAACATCACACAAACCATCTGCCTCCACAGGAAACATGGAATGAAAGTTGGACCCAGGACCTCTAATATGGAACTAGAGATAAAGCCATGGGAATGTCTCCTTGGAACATCACAACGGTAGTTTAAAGAGAAGATCTTAATTTCCTTATCAACTTGACATAAAAAAATACCTCTTTTTCAATCCATGCATCAGCACAAGATTCACCTGTGAAAATCACGTCGACACTGCAAATTGCGGATGTTTTATATAAAAAAAAGAACCAATTATATCAACAATTCACAGCAAGACATTTGATAACATATATAATTGAACAAAGTAACACAAATCATTCTCAATCAATATTAGATAGCATGGTAAAAAATGATAGTCAGGGCAAACAATAACACCTTCAGTAATAATACTTATCTTTCATACAAAATAAAGGGGCACAATCCCATTACATTTACAAAACCAAAAATCTTCAACCTACAATAAACACTCTTAAATCTTTGATAGTCTGGTCATTCAGAGGAAGCGATAAGTATAATTCAAGTGCATGTGCAAGTGCGTGTGCAACTAATTGCAAGATCAGTAACTCAACTCATCTAGGCCTTAAGTGCTATGATCAGCCTATTTTCTAAAATTAGCATATTGTTATGAAGCACAAATGGATTTCTTGATGGATCCTATTTTATATAGATGATGAAATCTAAATAGTCATCCAGAGAGTAGATTATCACAAAAACTGGTAATTATAGATTAGGATTATAAAAGTACCCAGCAAAATTTTCCTTGTGCGTAGGCAGCCCTGACATCATGGCATCAAAGACAACTACCACTTTCACATCTGTAAATGTTTCAAAGTTAACAAAGATAGAGGCATCAACATTTGGAAAACGAGTAAAAGGATGCAGGATGGAATTAAGTTTCAATGTTACTCAAGAAACTAGGAGCAAATGACCCAAAACCAACAGAAAATAAGGATTTAAAGTGAAGAGTCGCTAATTAACTCTTCCAGGTTCATGAATATCAATTCCTTGTGGTTATGGTCAAACATCAAAAGAGGACAGAAGCATACTGCTTCCATATTCAATTAAGCAAGGGCCAAGTTGTAACATGCAATATATGATGGGATATGTAACGGTCATCCATAATCGATCTTAAATTGGGCAGTTCTATAGGCACTTCACTTTCAAGTTTATGAAATCAACAATTTAATTGTGATAACATTTACAAGTACATAAAAAATAATTGTGCAATACATTAAGTGAAGTTTTTTAAGAGAGCACTAGTTAACTTTAGTTTCCTAATTCTACTCATCATCTTGAAAGGTGCTGAATTATCATAAGAAATAATTGTGTTCCAATTTGATCCAAGAATAGCTGATTTTTTAGACAAACCCAATAGGCAATGAAACTCCATTGGATTCAATCAAAATAGAAAATATATTCACAACAAAATAGAACTATCAAGTCTCAAAGTTCCAGCACTCTTCGCCACAAAATTCTTGTCCATTTGAGAATGTGTATTAACAGAATTCACAGGTTGTTACATTATTACATGCCAATTATGACCGTTGTGTTAGAATATTTATTTTTATGACGTTAACTTTGCATGAGTGTTTTAAGGGGTGAAGTGAAAACTCACTTATTTGTTGCCCCATTGACAATTGACCATGGAAAAGAAATTTAGAAAGACAAATAAGGCAGGGGATGAAATATCTAACGAGTTTCTTCAAGAAAATGATAGTAGAGTTTTTCTAATCACAAATTATTATTCTCATGGTCCTCCCATCATAGTTAATACCCCTTAGAAGAAAAAGTATAATGATGGGTGCCTGCAAGTCCAACCCATCTAGGTATGTCTAAGTTCTATCAAGGAACACAGCTATCAGAAACCTTTATTATGTCTACACAGAGGGTAAATTGGCCTGAGGTAGCAGAAAGTAAGACTAAAATATGTTCCAAATGGTTGAGGCATAGGAAATTGAAGGCAATATCAAGTCTTGCCAAAAGAGCACAAAGTGCAAACCTCTGGCCAAACTGAATGCTACAAGTTCATCGATTAACTTTTGTCGTGCAATATCAAGTCTTCCATTCACAAAATGTTTCTTCAGTTTCGCCCAGTATCCACATACATTATACCCATCAACAAGCAAGACAGGGACTCCAGTTTCTACAATCTGGTTCGTACTGTAAATCATAGTTAGCAGAGCAAAGAGCAATGCTTTTCCAAGAGGCTTAAAAGTGGATGCTGAAATAAAAAATAAAAAAAATAAAAGAAGGAACCTGGAAAGAATATTACTAGTAGAGACTCAAGGTAGGATCACGGTAGAGCTCTGTGTCCTCTGGAAGGTCCTCCTTCTCCACCTTCTTTCTGCGGTAACTAGTAGAAGGCTTAGGTGTGCTAGACTTCCTCTTTTGAAACTCCTACAAAATCCTTCATCGGATTAGATTACGGGCAGGAATCCCACAAAGGAGATGCATATTTCCGCAAAACCGACCTTCCATAACTTTAGAAACTGCAAATTCTGCTTGACGTTTGATGTGATTCTTGGAGGAGCTGACTCAGAACCCTGTTAATGAAATGACAATTACAAATACACAAAAATCGTTAGACGTCAACCTTGAATAAGTTTCTTAGACCAAATCCTCTTCAAAACTGTTTCAACCCACTGAATATATTAGCTCAATCTGATGATATGATTCTTTGAACAAAGATTTCCATTGTTGTTCAACATAAGATATAAGATACATCTGTATTCCCTGATCATATTCAATTTCAATCCAACTTGGGGGATCATATTCATATTAAAAGAATTATTTAGCTAAATCTCAGGTGAACCATACACTTCTTGATGTAAAATCTATTATTGGACCCCCCCCCCCCAACCACCACAAATAAACCTTATTGTTTTCACATCTCCAGCCATGTACATTGATGCAGCTAGCTGATAAATAGGTGTTAACATGACAGATACAGAATCAAGCATATGGCGGGGGTACAATGGCATAGAGGAACTACTTATCAGAAGGGCAAAAAAAAACAGACTGTCAAAGTTGTTATTGAAAGGGACAGGAAATAGAGAGTAGAGCAAAGGGAAATAACTAACCTTATTAGGAGAAGAGGCAGGCTGGGATTTCTTGCTTTTGGCCATTAGAATAACAACCCTGTAGTTGTTGTAATGGTGGCAAGAAGAGGAAGAAGCACCATATGGGGATCGTACTGTAACTGCTTTCATGGATGGACCCACACACTTTGCTCTTCTTAATTGAATAAACAATTGGTCTTGGAATTTTGACAATCTAATCTACATGGAGATAAGAGTAGTAGGAGGCTTGGAGCAGTAGAGCAGGAGTAGTTGTGAAACTGAACGTGAAAGAGGAAGATAAATATGAGGTTATTAGCTGGACAGGCAGGCAGACAGGACATCGAATGTGAACCACAACAATCGTCTCATAGTCTCATGTCTCAGCCTCTCCCTCCCTCTCTCTCTCAAAAGACAACTTTCATCTCTTCTAAATTGTGTACGAAGACACGCAAATTTAACAAGGCCCTGAAACATTTTCCTTTGCTTTTGGGTCTGTTCCTGTTAGCGATGGATATGTTTATGGTTTTACATTTTGGGCTTTTCTCTACTTTGTGGACTTCGTGATTAGGCTACTCAGCCCATTATAAATAATGTTAGTTTGATTCCCCACAAAGCTGCATAGAGCTTTTTTTTTCAACATAATAATAATATACAGCTATCATAATCTATTTTTGAATTAATTTTTAAAATTTTTTCTTTAGAAAAAATAATAAAATTAAAAAATAAAAGAAACTGATATTTTGGAAAAAAAAATAGGCTGAAAAGGATTCCAAAAAATACATAAAAATCAAGCTGCAATTTTGGATGGAATTAAAAGAACTATTTGTACCCAATCCAAAACTGAAGAAACAATGTTGATTCAAGGTTAAATTAAATGACTATTGGATGAATCTACATAAAAGTTAAGTCAAGTGACATTATTAAATTTTTAATAGGCTAATTTGATTTAATCATTTGCCAAATTAAAAGTTTAGTTATGTTTAAGAATTAATTTGGGTTCAATTGAAAGATTTAATTAGGTGTAAGGACTTAATTAAACTTTAAATGAGTCAAATTAATTTTATTAGGGGCTTAATTGAGAAGATTAGAATTGTAGAATATCAAATTTAATTTTTATCAATTCAATTGATTGAAATTAAGGGTAAAATCACAATAAAATTAAATTTTTGAGGTCAATTAAGGGTTAAATTGAAGAAATTTACAGTCAATGGTTATTTTGCAAAAGGCGCTGAACTTTAGGGAACTAATTGGCTAAAATCAAGGGTACAATTGATGAAAATTGAAAGTTTAATGGTTAATTAAGGGTCAATTTTTTAAAATCCAAAACCAAGGACCAAAATAAAAAATGTGCTACAATCCAGGAATTTGAAGTTTGTCAGGGGTGAAATTATATCAAATTGATAGTTTTAAGCCAAACAGAGGTGTAATTTAGATAAATCAGAAATCTAATGACTTAATTGAATTTTACCAAAATGGCGTCATTTTGGTTACTGTTCATCTTCTTCTTCAATTTTTGTCAGAAAGACTAATCAGGGAGCTACTTTGCAAGTGCATTTAATGTCTCTACCCTTCACCAAATTTAACAAAAACTTGTATGAAAATGATCACCTGACATCTGACTACACCCTGATATGATTCTTTTTGGCCGATTGTTGCGATGCCGTAGTCGCATAAATTAATTACCCTAGCTTAAAACACACAAGATAGTATAGAGCAAGTAAAGGGTCGATCTCACGAGGAAGGTTTAGTTTAGATTTTTATGTTTTACGATATACAATTTTGGGGGGGGGGATTGAGATTATCTAGGCTATAGTAGAATAAAACAATCAAGCTAAATTAAATAAATCAAAAAACTATCAAGAGAATAAACATTGGTTTCAAGTAAACATCTAAATATGGAAATTAGAACCAATCATTGAAACGAAACATCAATTTATGTTCTGAATCCTTATGATCTTTTCTTAACATTGGTTAGTTAACAGATTCGCCGTATAACTAACTCTAACCATCAAACAATCACAGTGTCCGCACTAATAATTAAAATACAATGGTAACCTTAAGAACTAGATAAGTTAATTAATCTAGACATCATAACTGTCTGTAGTTCATGTTTGATTTGATTGAATGTTTTTTCTAAGATTAATAACACAGATTCGCTACGATTATTAAACTTTGTTGCTTCACAAGTTCATATATTACAACTCTGATTTTAATAGCAAATTTAGTAATAGATTGTTCACAATAATAACTTAGAGTCTGCTCTAACAATTAAAATAAACAATTCTAAGAAATAAGTATAGGAAAATAAACATATTCATTCATCATATAAAATGAAAAGAAAAGGTAAAATAAATCTCACAGTTCTTAAAATATGAAGGTTTCTATGTCCTTACAACCAAGAAAAAGAGTTTAGTCTTACATGTTTATTAAATAACTAATCAAAAAGAAAGAAGAATGCATGATTTCAGTTTTTTTTAGAGGAAGGTGTGTTTTTTCTCTCTTAGCTAGCCACCCCTTCTTTCTTTCTCTCTTTCTTTTTATTTGATAGAAAACCTTAATATCTCTTTCCTACAAAATAGTCCTTTACCCAAGTAGACAATTTACATTTAAGTAGTTCAATAACTATTTTTCTAAATAAGGAGAAATAATCTTGCATAAAATCATCAAACTTTGACTTTGGACTTATAAGAGTTAAATTGCCAAAATAAAGACTTGGATGTCGGTTTGGATGCTTTGGGAAGTAATTTGGACTTGTTTCTTCACAAAACCTGTATGCTAGCAGAATTCATGTGTCATCTTAGAAAAATCATATCTCTCTCATATGAGCTCAATTTCTGCTAAAAGTTTGTATGATGATATAGGTCTTCGAGTTAGAAATCCAAAAAAATTGAGTTTTGCATCAAATAGACTTCTCTAGCTCAAGATATTCAAGTCGGAATGACCAAATGTTAACACTAGCAGAATGCAAGATTTGTCTTTGAAGGCTGCGATCTCCATGCTCTTTCTCTTTTTATTTTTCTTTCCATATAGGTATAGAAATGTATGGATGTTATCTTTCTAATTCCACTAGAATCACTTCGCTTCGACCACTAGAGTTCAAGTTCTACACAAAACATCGATCAGAGGTCAAATCTATCAATTATCTCATATTTACTTCTTTTTGAATCGTACATCCAAAAGTGCCTTCAAAATATAAAATAAAGAATATCAAGGCATTTCATATATAAGACATAGAGAAAATACTAGGTAAATGTGGGTAAAATTATCAAATAATATGGTTGCATCACTACTTGACACTATAACAATCATGGTGCCGGCCCAAATAGGCCAACTCAAGCAGCCTTCAACTGCTAGATTTGACAATTCATAGTGACCACTTTGAACCAATTGTTAAGATCATTCGGGGCTGAATCAAGGGCCAAGATTTGGCACCATAAAAGATAACATATTCCTCTTCCACTCCATATAAATAGGGGTAGATTTCATGGCCTGAGAGAGGGGAAAATTAGGTCCAAAGATGGAGAAAAACCAGCATTTTTCCTAGTTTTTCTATCATTATTATTCTCTCTCTCTCTCTCTCTCTCTATATATATATATATATATATATATATATCATGCCCTCAGCAACGATGACCTCGACGTCAGCCTCTCCACCAACAGCTCCACCACAAGCCACCCACTAGACCACAAGTCGTCCACTCTCATGTTAGGAGTAGCCACTATAAACTCCTTCGTCTACGCCACAAACTCTTCCCCTAACAACCAACACTTCCTTCTATGTCGTTACCAATACCCCTCCTCTTTGTTGTTACCAACACCCCCTTATATGTCGTTGCCACCACCAACCTCCACCGTTGCAACCACTAGCCTCATGTCGTCCTCCCAAACCACCAGCCAGGCTTCCCGACACCATGCTATCTCCTCCCCCCTTTAGCTACAAACTTGATTGCCATCTGCATGAAAACCAGGAGACATATTAATTAACGTGGTTGTTGGGCTGGGACAGCAACCATGTGGGAAGTGGGTTGGACCCATTCCAGCCTAATTTATATTTAATAATAATAATAATTAAACACAAAAAAAATGAAAAAAAATCAAAACCCCTTTAAAAAAAAGTGTTTTTCTCGCATATTTTCCTACTAATTTTGCATAATATTGAGCTGTATATTTACATTGTAAGATATAGATCTAGTATTAAAATACTCAGTTTTCTTTGAAACGTTTCTTAAAAAAATTTAAAATTCAAAATAAATCTCAAAACTTTAAATTAATTTCCCCTTTCACTAAATAAAAAAAATATTTTGTTTTCATGCATACAGTCAAATTCTAAAAGTTTTCTGAGCATGTTTTCATAAAAAAAAAAAAAATTATATCGTTCTTTTGTTTAAAAAAAATATCTTAACTAGTTTATGATTATTCGTTAGGATTTAGTAAAAATATCAAAAACCCTTCACCAATTTTTTTGTTCATTTTACATTAGGATTTAGATGTAGACTTTAATATTTTGGGGTGTAAAAATACACTGTAAAGTATACCCTCAAATATTAAAGATGCAAAAGATAAATGTAAGGCTAAATTTATACCTTATAACGGTTAGGATTGAACCCAATAAGGTAAAAACTTCCTCATAAAGGGAGATCTATCTTTAACCTTATAAAAAAAAGCAACGAATAGAAACTTGACCTATAAAAACAATCAAATAACAATGCAGCTTATATTAGGTGTTTTTTCTCTTTGAATTAACAATCTACAAGAATATTCTGTATGATCATTTAACCTCCTTTTAAGGTGTTTCCAAATGATATGCATCATGATTTTAACATGGAAGGGGTTGATTCAAATGTGTATGGACATTCAGATGGTCCAATGACAAGAGCTCAAGCAAAACAACTATAAAGTGCTTTAACAAGTCGGAGTAGCATGATTGAAGCTTCGATGAGTTTAAGGGCTTGCGAACTGAATGGAAATTGTTCAAATATGTTTGTTTGTCTACAAATAAGGCTTGGGTTATGATTTGGGAGTTTTGACGAGTTTGGGTTTGCTATCAGCTCATGGATTAATTTTGGCCCAAATTTGCTCTTGTTTAATGCGTGGGAAAATAAAGCCTATTCAACATGGTTTTCAAGTTCAGAATGTCATCTTTCCAAATTTCCAACCATGCATGTATTGGAGTTTTTTTAGAAAAAGTTATGGTTGTTTTAGTTTTGTGTGTCTATTTGTGTCTTCTATAAGTAAAAAACATGTGTTATTTATTATTTGTTCAGTTTTCTAAACAAAGTCATTTATTGGGGTTTCCATTATGTTATTTTGGTATGTCCTAGACTTGGAGGATTGTTCCAAGTATATAATGATGTTTTAGACCGTGTTTTGTGACTTTTGGCAATAATATTAAACTTTTAAACTTCTCATTTAAAGAGTTTTCTTCCTTGATCTTCCATTTCCAAAATTGGTTGAAGAACAATTCAGACTTATCACTCTTAATTACAAAGAGTGTGGAGTCTTTATCCTGAATGGAATTCCTTTATAGCGTCTCCGACTTATCAATAAGTTTCATTCAAACTTTATCCCTCATCTCCATTATAAATTACATAATTTCTAGCCTAAACACCATAAGAGAAACCATATAACCAAACCTACCTTCCTTCATCTTCATATCAGATTGTGTTAGTTTGTTTGGGTTAGAAAGCTAAGGCATATCACTTGTATTTTGTATCCACTTTGTTTGATATAGTAAAATCTTTATATGTATTCATTGATGGATTAGACAATTTAGTTGAAACCATGTAAGATTGGATTGTAAGCGCAACTTATTGGGTTGCAGTGATCTCATGATGAGATTTGGGAAAAACGATGGGAATTCATGATCAGATAAATACCTTTATGCAAATGATGCAAATGAACAATTTGTAACCCCAACAAAGGCAAGCCTGTAGGGTGTAATGAAATGCTATTGTAGAGGCTGAATTGGAGCCAAATAGGGTTGTCGAGGCTGACGAAACGGGTAGACCAAGAAGATAAAATATCTCTTTCGTCATCTCTTCATAATCACCAAGGCTAGTTGTTGTAAGGTGGTTATGTTGGAGTTTACTAATTATGCTTTTGTTATGGTAGGAAAACTTGAAAATTCAGAGGAGAAGGGATGACGAAAAGGATATGACCACTTGGACGGCTATGAAGAGGGTGGTTAAGAAGAGGTTTGTACCTGATTACTACAAACAAGAGTTATACATAAAACTTTAGACCTTACAACAAGGATCTTTGAGTGTGAAGGAGTATGTGATGGAGTTTGAGCTACTAATGATACGTTGTAAATTGATAGAAACCCAAGAACAAACCAAAGCTAGGTTTATTGGTGGGTTGATGAAGGATATTGTTAATGTTGTTGAGTTGCAGCCATATATCTTCCTTAAGGATGCGATAAAACTTATAATAAGGATAGAGAGACAATAGAAAAAAGGGTGTTTCCGAGCTAGCATAACAACACTGAATGCTTCAAAATCTATTTTCACATCTTCATGAACGTGGAATACTTCTAAAAAGGATAAGAAAGTGGGGTTTAGTAAGGGGAGTACAAGTTCAAATTTTACAAAGGGTAAAGAATAGGTGATCGAACCTCAACATCCCAAAAGGTCGCGAGACATTAAATGTTTCAAATGTTTGAGGCTTGGGCATATTGCTTCTAAATGTTTGAACAAGAGATTTATGGTGGTGCATAGGAAACATGGAAAGTTGGTCAGTAGCGATGAGGCAGAAATTAAAGTTAAGGATGAGCATAAAGAAGATTTTAAGCTAGTGGAATGGGATTTGTTAGTGGTGTAGTGGGTTTTGAATGCAAAAACTGACACTAGTGAAGAACAACGTGAGAACAACTTTCATACAAGATGTCAAATTCGGGATAAGGTGTGTGGAATGATTATTAATAATGGAAGTTGCACTAATGTTGTGTCCACTACCTTGATGGAGAAGTTGGGTTTAACTACTGTTCCACATCCTAAACTGTATAGTTTACGGTGGCTTTACGATAATGGAGAGATTCGGATGACAAAGCAGGTTCGTGTGCCTTTTTCCATCAAAACTTATCATGATGAGGTTTTGTATGACATGGCTCCGATGTCAACTAGCCTTGTCTTATTGGGGTGTCCATGGGAATTTGATAAAGATGTGACCTACAATGGACAAAATAATACTTACTGATTTATGTTGGATGGGAAGAAGGTGAATTTATTACCATTAAGTTCTCGATAAGTTAGAGAGGATCAGTTGCAAAGTTAATAAAATGAGGTGAAATTGGGTAAAGGGCTTATATTAGCCAAGAAGGGAGACATCGAGTAAGCATTAGCTTCAATTGGGGTTGTTTTCATGGTATGAGTGAAACCATTATTGCAAGTAGAGAATGTGGAATTGCTAACACATATTATGAAGTTGCTTGAGGAGTTTGCATATGTCTTTCCAAAAGAGTTACCTAAGGGTTTACTACCTATTCGTGGGATTAAACATCAAATTGACTTGGTGCCAGGAGCTTCACTTCCTAACTAACCAACCTATAGGTGCAATCCAGAGGAGGCAAAGAAGATTTAAATGTAGGTTGGTGAGCTCTTAGATAAGGGTTACATGCGAGAGTCACTTAGTCCATGTTTCGTGCCTACTTTGCTTGTGCCAAAAAAGGATGAAAACCATGCAGATGTGTGTGGACAATCGTGCAATCAACAAGATAACAATTAAGTATCAATTTCCTATACCTATACATGATGATTTGCTTGATGAGTTATATGGTGTTGTGTTGTTTTCTAAGATTTATTTGATGAGTGGTTATCATAAAATTAGGATGAAAGAGGGGGATGAGTGAAAAACAACATTTAAAACTAAACAAAGGTTGTATAAATGGTTGGTAATGCCATTTGGGCTATCTAATGCACCAAGTACATTTATGCGACTTCTGAATTATGTTTTGAGGAAGCATATTAGATTGTTTGTTGTCGTGTATTTTGATGATATTTTGGTGTATAGTTGTAAATCCCGAGAAAAAAAACCAAGGCTGGATTAAATTAAAGAAAATAAACTAAACTAAAAAGAAGTGGGGGCAAGAACGAATACACTTAAAGAAAATGGGGCTTAAATGCAAATAAGAATAATTATAGAGCATAAATACTCCTATTCTCACCAAAAACAGATTTGCAGCTACATAAAGAAAGAAAAGAGGGAGTTTTTATACCTATTTTTTTTACAAATCAAGAGAGAAACACCAAAATTTCAAGAACCCATCCCAGATTGAGGGTTATAGGTAAAATAAACCCTGGTGGGAAAGGGATTAATAAGAAAAAATTGAACAAGAAGAGAAGAGGGGAGGGTCGGCTGTCATTAGAAAGAAAATGAGGGATCGAAGCCTTGATTCGCACCAGGTAAGATATTATAAACCTGGTCTTTGAGTCATTTCAAGTCGATTATGAATTGATGCCTGGATGTAAATTTATATTGAGTTCTTAGACTTGAATTGAAAAAAAAAGAAAAGAAAGTAAGAGTTGTTAAAGTAAAGAACTTTGTGTGTTGTGTGTAAATGGAAAGGTGATGAATCTGGACAGTTTCGTTTCTTGACCTTCAAAGAGATTTTGGGTAGGAGAATGAAGAAATTAGGATCAAGTTCCTTCATAGAAATTGTATTTTTGGATGTTTACTAACTAATGAAATTGGTCTTGCTCAATTTGGAGTCATATAACTCCAGTTATGGGTCACCAACCGAGACTGGGTCATGACAGACCCTATAGGGTAGTAGGTCTGGTTCATTGATGAGCAATTTTGACTATCTTAGAGGTAGAACTGGGTTTTTCTCAAAACAAAGAACTTGTAGCCTCATGTCTTACCTTTCCAACACCATAAATTTCACTTGAATTGGAGTTCTATAACTCCAGATATAGTTAAAAATCTGAGGAGAGGTCAGACAGTAACAGTTCAAAAACGAGACAGTAACAGTTGGATAGTAACAGTCCAAGTGTTTGTTAATGAGCGATATTGACTATCTTAGAGGCAGAACTGGGTTCTTCTCAAACCATAGAACTTGTAGCCTCATGTCTTACCTTTCCAACGCCATAAATTTTGCTTGAATCGGAGTTCTATAACTCCAGATATAGTTAACAATCTAAGGAGAGGTCAGACAGTAACAGTTCAAAAACGAGACAGTAACAGTTGGACAGTAACAATCCAAGTGTTTGTTAATGAGCAATTTTGACTATCTTAGAGGTAGAACTGGGTTCTTCTCAAACCATAGAACTTGTAGCCTCATGTCTTACCTTTTCAACGCCATAAATTTCGCTTGAATTGGAGTTCTATAAATCTAGATATAGTTAAAAATCTGAGAAGAGGTCAGACAGTAATAGTTCAAAAATGGACAGTAACAGTTGGACAGTAACAGTCCAAGTGTTTGTTAATGAGTGATTTTGGCTATTTTATAGGCAGAACTAGGTTCTTCTCAAAACATAGAACTTGTAGCCTCATGTCTTACCTTTCCAACACTACAAATTGCGCTTGAATCGGAGTTCTATAACTCCAGATATAGTTAAAAATCCAAGAAGAGGTCAGACAATAACAGTTCAAAAACGAGACAGTAACAGTTGAACAGTGATAGCCCAAATATAAAGAAAGGAATGATAACTAGGATTGGACAAAGAACGACAGTAATAATGAGTGAAATGAGAAAAACATAAAGTATTAAGAAATGACTGAAAGAAAGGCTTATTGGTTGTTGATATAGTTATTATAAAACATATTCTTGAGTGAGGAAAATTTATGAGATAAACCTGTGATTTGCAGGAGGAACCACAAACGTGGTGCAACAGCAGCAGCAGGGGAGCACGAGTAAAGCTTCTATTGCAGGTAGGTGATTCACACCTATGCTTTCTAGTTAAATTCCATGATTTAATATATTTTTGATGTGAAATATGAATTACTGAATGTATGTGTATTCAAGGTGAAAAGTTGTTATGTGAATTGCCAAGTGATGAAATTATCACTGACAAAGGAAATATGAGAAGTGTGATTTGAGGCATAAACTAGCATACATTGAATGTATGTTAGGATCCCGGGTAAGGGGATCACCCTGTATTGGCTAGCATACATTTAGTGTATGTTAGGATCCTGGGTAAGGGGATCACCTTGTATTGGCTAGCATATATTTAGTGTATGTTAGGATCCCGGGTAAGGGGATCGTCATGAATGGACTAGCATACATTTAGTGTATGTTAGGATCCCGGGTAAGGGGATCTCCACGTATTGGCTAACATACATTCAGTGTATGTTAGGATTCCGGGTAAGGGGATCACCATGTATTGGCCAGCATACATTTAGTGTATGTTAGGATCCCGGGTAAAGGGATCGCCTTATATCGACTCTTATGGGGTGGTGATGACGATACCAGTGGAATTGGTATCGGTAATGTGATAAGCAAAAGTAATCACGTTATATCGACTCCTATGGGGTGGTGATGACGATACCAGTGGAATTGGTATTGGTAATGTGATAAGCAAAAGTAATCACGTTAATCTTATAAGGTCTGGAATGAAGGTTGATAGTGGCAGAGGGAACGGTTATTAATAGTTTGAATAAGAAAGAGATTTTAATAATAAAAAAAAAAACTAGAAGGGAGAAGTAAATGAAATATGAATGCATGTTACCCTGTTGAAATTATTAGATATTCATATTGTTATATTTATTGTGATATTCACCTTGCAATAATATGTATTTTGTTTCAGGATCATGGCATGCACGACAGGAGTAGATCCTAGCTTATGTTCTCTTTTTGAAATCTAGGTTCTAGGGAGTATACCCTTGTATTTTGTAAACATGAAAATGTTTGTATAACTTAATTTGTATAATAAATGTTTAAACTTGATTGGATGAATTTAACGTTGTAGTTTATATATCCATATTTCATGTCTATGTATCTATATTTATTTAAATTATCCATCCATAATGATATTTTTGTTATATAATGCATATCATAAATATTATGGTCGATAGGTGTGAGTATAATTATGGAATTGAAACCCAGGATGATTGGGTTGGGAATTAAGTTATGAGATGTGAACTGTTAGAAGTGTAAACAGGTTATATGTCGGTAACTTGGGACCTTCCGGTATATGGGGGACTCCGTCGATATTCTGTTAGATGTTAATACGAAGACCATGAATACATATATACAAAAAAAAATATTTTAACTACTCTGTTTTTTTTATTGACATGAGATTGTTGTTTTATCCCAGAAATGGGGGATGTTACAATAGTAGAACTTGTGATGATCATGTGGAGCATCTTAGGATTGTATTTGAAACTTTGCGATATGCTAGATTATATGGGAAACTAGAGAAGTGTCATTTCTGTCAAGAAAGTGTTGTGTTTCTTGGTAATATCATTTATAGTAATTGGATTAAGGTTGATAAAGAAAAGATAAAAGCAATTAAAGATTAGTCGAAACCCTCAAGTATTACTGTTGTGAGGAGTTTCCATGGTTTAGCTTCATTTTATTAGTGATTTATGAAGAACTTCAGTTATATAGTTGCACCTTTGATCGAATGTTTGAAAAAAAGAAGTGAGTTTCGGTTGAGTGAAAATGTACAGAAGTCTTTTGAGTTGATTAAAGAGAAGTTATGTATTATGCTTGTTTTAGCACTTCCAGATTTTGCTAAGACGTTTGAGATAGAGTGTGATGCTTTCGGGGTTGGAATTGGGGTTGTGTTATTGCAAGAAAGGAGGCCTATTACATACTTTAGTGAAAAGTTTGATGGTGCACGATTGAACTACTCAACTTATGACGAGGAGTTTTTGCCTTAATTCGAGCTTTAGAGGTATGACAACACTACTTATTACCAAAAGAGTTTGTTGTGCATACTGACCGTGAATCTTTAAAGTATATTAAGGGTCAAAGCAAGTTGAACCGAAGACATTCTAAGTGGGTAGATTTATGGAGTCATTTCCATATGTCATCAAGTATAAAAAGGGACAAGATAATGTAGTTGCCAATGCTTTTTCTAGGAGGTATGCTTTGATTTATATGTTAAATGCAAGGTTGATGAGTTTTGAACAAGTAAAGGATCAGTTTGCTAATGATTCATAATTTGCTTATGTGATTGCCATATGTGTTAAGGGAGCTGATGATGGGTTCTTTATGCATGAAGGTTACTTGTTCAAGATGGGCAAATGTGTATTTCTTCTGGTTCTTTATGGGATTGCTTGTGCGAGAGGCTCGTGGTAGTGGTCTTAGTGGTCATTTCAGTGAAAAGAAGACTTATGAGCTGCTGAAAGAACATTTCTTTTGGCCTAACATGTTGAAGGATGTTCACAAGGTAATTGAGAGATGTGTTGTGTGCAAGAAGGCTAAAGGCAAGGAGAATGCATATAGGCTTTATATGCCATTACCTATTCCGGAGCAGCTATGGATGGATATTAGTATAGACTTTGTACTTGGGAAGCCTAGAGCACAATGTGGAAAGGATTAAGTTATAGTTGTGGTTGATCGATTCTCCAAAATGTCATATTTTATAGCTTACCACAAGACTGATGATGCTGTAACATTGCTGATTTCTTCTTTAGAGAAGTTCTACATTTGCATGGAGTCCCTAAAAGTATTGTATCTGATCATGATACTAAATTCCTAAGCCATTTTTGGAAGACTCTTTGGAGGAAGTATGGAACGAAACTACTATTCAGTACAACATGTTATCCGCAAACTGATGGACAAACGAAGGTAGCGAACCAAACTCTTTCTTCTTCATTGCCAGTTGTTATAAGTAAAAATTCGAAGAGTTGGGGGACTTGTTTGCCTACTGTGGAGTTTTTTTTTTTATAATTGTAATGTGCATGGAGCTATAAAATTTTCATCATTTAAAGTTGTGTATGGTTTTAACCCTTGCGTTCCTATTGATCTAATGCCTATTTCAATTGATGATAGGACTTCTATGGATGGGGTTAAACAGGTAGAAATGATGAAAAAACTCAACGAACAGGTTCGATCTCATATTGAGGAGAAGACAACAAAGTATGCCAAACATATAAAGGGAGAAAAATGATCAGGTTTGAGCTGGGAGATCTTGTTTGGATTCATCTTAGCAAAGATAGATTTTTAAGCAAGCAAAAGTCCAAATTGATGCTGAGAGTTGATGGACCATTTCAGGTTGTTGAAAGAGTGAGAATGACAATGCTTACAAAGTTGACCTTCCTAGTGAGTACAATGTTTCAGCTACTTTTAATGTAAAAGACTTGTCTCCTTACTTGGAAGATGTTGATGATTCTGATTTGAGGACAAATCACTTTCAACCCGAGGGTGAAGATATGCATCATGATTCTAACATGGAATGAGTTGATTCTAATGTGTATGGGCATTCAAATGGTTCAATGACAAGAGCTCAAGCAAAACAACTACAAAGTGCCTTAACAAGTTAGATTAACGCAACTAAAGCTTCGGTGAGTTTGAGGGCTTATGAACTGAATGGAAATGATTTAAATATGTTTGTTTGTCTACAAATAAGACTTGGGTTATGATTTGGGAGTTTTGACGAGTTTGAGTTTACTATCAGTCCATTGACCAATTTTGGCCTGAATTTGATCTTGTTTAACGCATGGGAAAATAAAGCCTATTCTACATGGTTTTCAAGTTTAGAATGTCATCTTTCCAGATTGTTCAACCATGCATGGATTGGAGTTTTTTTAGAAAAAGTTATGGTTGTTTTAGTTTTGTGTGTTTGTTTGTCTTCTATAAGTCAAAAATGTGTGCTATTTATTATTTGTCTATTTTTCTGAACAAAGTCATTTATTTAGATCTCCATTATTTTTTTTTGGTATTTCCTAGACTTGGAGGGTTGTTCCAAATATACAATGATGTTTTAGACCATGTTTTGTGACTTTTAGCAATAATATTAAACTTTTCAACTTCTCATTCAAAAAGTTTTCTTCCTTGTTCTTCCATTTTCATAATTGGTTAAAGAACAAATCATATTTATCACTCTTAATCACAACGAGTGTGGCGTCTTTATCCTGATTGGAATTCCTTTGTGGTGACTCCGACTTATCAAAAAGTTCCATTAAGACTTTATCCCTCATTTCCATTATAAATTACGTAATTTTGAGCCTAAACACCTTGAGAAAATCATATAACCAAACTTACCTTCCTTCATCTTCACATTAGATTGTTAGCTTGTTTGGGTTAGGAAGCTAAGGCACATCACTTGTATTTTGTATTCACTTTGTGTTGATATAGTAAAATATTTATATGTATTCATTGATGGATTAGACAAATTAGCTGAAACCACATGAGATTTTGGTGTTCTTGTTTTTTCTCTTTTAATTAACAATCTACAAGAATATTTTGTATCATTTGGCCTTCTTTTAAGGTGTTTCCAACATAATGGTATCGAAGCTCTTGCTTATTCTTGTGGATGTTTAAGATGTTAATAAAATTTAAAATGGAGAAATTTGATCAAGCTTTTAGTTTTGGCTTATTCTGATAAAATAAGGGTTGCAAAAGGCATTGCTAGATGAGGAGAAAATACTCACATAGATAACACATGATTAAAAGGCAGATATGGATAGGCAGACTTTAATGTTGATAACCTTATTTAGTATAAGTAAAACAAATCTTATACAAGGCTGAAAAAATAATAAAAGAGTTCCAAATAAAATAGAAAAAAATTCATAAATCAACTAGGAAAATAATACAAATCTCGCATAATGGCTTTTGGACCTTATTGCAAAGCTTTTTCAATGTCTGATCACTATGACATTTTAAAAGTATATATAAGAAGACCTCTAAAATCTTCTAACAAAATTTCAGTACAATCAATTATCGAATTAAAAGTTATGCTTGTTAGTGTAAAACTATGCATTAGAAAAAATAAGCTCAAAATCACCTCTAATGTCCTTGAATGATAAGGAAACATTTCCAAATAAGTTTCTTGCTTCCTTTTAGTTTCCTTATAGAACATGTCCTCTTTGTAAAATTTATTTTCATATTGGATAAGAATTGTTGAGTTGTCAAACTTATCCAAGATGAACTCCTTTGTTTCCATAAATGTTTCCACATATAATAAGGACTCCTAAACTATATGGAATTAATAAAACACATGGAAACATTTAATTAATTAAGTCTACCACATGCTCAATTTGGATAGCCCATTATTGCAAAATAATTAAGCCCATGTTATAGATGGATCAGGCTCCTTTTGCATATATATTAAATTGATTACTATATGCTCATCACTTGTTGTAGTATCCTTGAAATTTGCATTGGCCCAAATACTTTAAATAAGCTCATTGAATGCATCCTTTATCTTCTTTTCCCTTGAACACATAATTAGTCTAATTAGCACTTATAATGGATCCTTTGGTGTTGTAGGATGTGTTATTGATTGATCTGTATCAAGTTTTGTTTATTCGATGAGGCTTTATGTAAGATTGTTAGCAAAAATATTGTAAGTAGTTTATAACTCATATTAGTCTTTTAAATTACAAAATCCCTCACCAATAAGTTTTAATTGAAACATCATTTGTATGTGCCATGAATGGTAAAAATTATTTAAATTAAGACTCATATTAATGAATTTGGTTCTATTATGATGGATTTGAAGTCTATTAATGTTATGATTAAAGAGGAAGATTGATGTGAACCTTAAGTGATGCGAGCATTATGATCATATAATCATGTAACCCATAATGAAATTGAAAACCAACCCAAGAAAACCAACCCAAGAAAACCAAATATCAAGTTTGAAACCCTGACCTAGAGGTATCCCTGTACCTAAGAACCAAAGATATTGGAAAAAACTAGGGCTGAACTTTTTTGGTTCGGTCCGGTTTTGAACCAAAATAAACAACCAAACTGATTTTTTTGTTTTTGAACCGAACCGAACCGAAAACCGGTTCAAACCGATTAATTTTGGTTTGGTTCAATTTTTCTCCCTTCCAAACTGGTTCAAACCAAAATTATTGACAATATTTTTCAGCACTTTCATTTTTAAAACTGAACAAACACAACGCAAAGGATTTGAGAGATGAAACCCTTAAGCAAGGGATTGAATCCCCATCGAAAGATCGTGAAACCCTTAAACATATCCTCGAAGCTCTCCAACTCAAAGGCCTTTTGTGTTTCAAGAAGCCAACAAATCAAACTAACCAAAGACACTTCATTTATAAAGAAACTCCAGTAGTCCTAATGAAGCCTGCTTTAATGAACCGGCCTGATGGAAGATTGGAAAATTAAAAGAGAAGAAGACAGAATCGTAGGGGTCAATATTCATGATGGTTAGAAAGCCAATCCATAAAACCAAGATCTACTCCACCTTTTGAAACTACAAAGTCATTCCATTCACGAAGCAAAGACTACTGGAAGGGCTCAAGCTAAAGTTCAGGGCATATCCCTGAGATGAGTGGCTGACTTCCTTCATGAAAGGCCTTAATTTTCATTTTAAAATGGCCAGGTAGAAAGAAGTGAAGATTTGAAAGCATGGAAGATTTGTCATTTGAGAGATGAGAGACAGAGAAGGGGCGACTAAGGGGTGAGAGTGTATTTAGGTTTAAGTTTAGGGTTAGAAGCTATTTATACTTGTTTTTTTAAGTGTTGGCTTGGTTGAACCGGTTCAGTTTGGTTCAGTTTAATTGGTTTCAGACTTTAGAAATCGAAACCAAACCGAACCGAATTTTTTTTGTGACTTTCTAATCGGTTAATTCGGTTTTTTCCGATTATTTTTTTTTCGGTTTTCTCGGTTTAATCGGTTATTCGGTTTTTATGCTCACCCCTAGAAAAAACCTTGGACCCAGAGATGACATTGCACTTAGGAACCTGAAGTATGTAAATGACGCCACAAAACCAATTAATCTTTGATAAGTTAGTGTACGATATTTGTCCTGCAAATATTTTTTTTTTCAACACGCAAAACGAAGAAAAAACCTTGTTAATTCAAAACTTCATAGCTCTCAAAACTTGTAGCCATAAAAGCAATAAATAGTTCCTTCTAAATAACTTCTTCTCGAACTATGATTGTTTTGAAAGAAATATGGAGAAAAGCATGTCTAGAAACTTCTATAAAAATCTCATCCCAATCCAATGATTGAGTTGAAAGTTATGCTCGATAGTGTAAAACTGGACAATAAAAAATTTACGCCAAAATTCAAATCTGACCTTGCTTGGATCATATTATTCCCTCTCTCTTCAAGATGATTCATTCTTGAATCACCAATAGGTATAATAGGCAATTCTTGAGCCTCTTGTTGAAGCCTTTTGAATTTGTTTCTTACCCGTACTTGCCTCCAACAATATTGTATGAAAGTGGTAGTTGATAATAATTTCAAAAAAGCATGCTTTGCCATCCACTTGTATATATATTTTTGAATGATAACCATTGTTGCTCTCTCTTTTTTTTTTATCCTTTTAGTGCTGAACTTAAACACTCATTTCTTCATGTTTTTTATTTGTTTCTTTATAAACCTTTGCAATTCGTTCAGCTTCGTGCTCTTTATCTAACATCATAAAAGCATTATGATCATAAATATTTGAAACTTGTAACCTCAGCTTCTTTTCCTTACTCATATTGTATTCCCTCTAATCAACCATATGTTCGTTAACACATCCCTCCAATCTTTCCATCATATTCTACATATAACCCATCACCAAACTGAACTTTGTTAAATATTGAGTGACAGCTCATAACTAAAAAGCAATGTCGTTACCCATTGTTAGTGGTGCCATATTGATTGACTTGGACATCCTCAAATTTGAAAGATTAGTTAGTGATAAAGAAAATATGTTTCCTTGCTCACTCCCTCACATGCTTACACTCCTCTTGTGTTTCACATAAATTGCTTATGGTGATTTGCGAAAATAGTAACACAACAAGATGAAGACACCACAAGAATTAATTATATGATACAGAAAGACAAAGATTTTACCCAAATATAAATTAAAAAATTATAAAACCAAACTGAACTAAACTATAAAATAACAAAAAATGACCTGAAACTGAAAACTAAAAAAGAATTGACCCAAACCTATGATTTTGAAAGCAAAACTGAAAAAAAACCTAAATTTGCGATTTGGTTGCTTCCTTATTTTTGAAAAAACTAACGTGGCTAATCTGGACAGAAAAATTAATGTAATATGATTTTTTTTATCAAGAAACCCTATATACAAACTACTCAGCTCTAGACAAGAAATAATTGAAAATCAAATCAAAGACAATAAAAGTTAAGAAATCCAAAAATAACAGGAAGAAAATAAACGATATAACTTGATTTTTTAAAGCCTTGCTTTGATACCAAGTGATGCGAACCTTGTGATCATGCAACCAACAATGAAATTGAAAACCAACCTATAAAAGCTGAACATCAGATTTGAAACCCTAAACCAAAGGTAACCCTATACCTAATAACCGAAGGTATTGAAAAAAAAATTTGACCCGAAGATAACCCTGTACCTAAAACCTAAAGTATACAAATAATGCCATGAAGCCATTTAATTTTTGATAAATTAGTGTATAATTTTTGTTCATGCAAAGCGAGGTTGTTTGCAACATGCCAAATAAAAAATAAATCTTGTTTATTCAAAACATCATAACTGCCAAAACTTGAAGCCATAAAAGCAATATATATTTCCCTTTAAATAACCCCTTCCTAAACTTTGATTAAACTGAAATCTTAACCCAAAGTAGAAAAGTTTGTCTTAAAACTCTTGTAAAAATTTTAGCTTAATTCAATGGTCGAGTTGAAAGTTATGCTCGATAGCGTAAACTAAACCATAGAAAATTTTATGTCAAAATCTAAATTTGACATTTCTTGGATTGTGTCATTAAAAAATAAAAAAATATTTTAAAATAAAATAGAAAAAAAGAGTAATAAACCAACTAGAAAAGTAATGTAATTCTTGCATAGTAGCTTCTAAGCTTTATCATAAAACCTTATTATTTTTCAATCACTAAAAAAGTTTTAAATTATATAAAATAAAGCCTTTAGAATCTTGGGGCCAAATTCTAGTCTGATCCAACAGTCATAAAAAATTATGCTTGTTGGCGTAAAACTTATATGAAGAAAATAAGCTCAAAATTATCTTTATTGTCCTTCAATAATAAGGATTGTTGTTGCAAAATGAATCCTTGCAAAACAAGAATTGTTGCCTAGTTGGTCTTCTTGGAAAATAAGGAATCCATGCAAAACAAGGATCAAACATGTAATTAACTCTTTGTCATGTAAGTATCCATAAATCATATGAAAAACACATTTTCTGAATTTCCTTGTTTGTAGGTAGATTTCAAGCCTGAATTTAAACATATTGCTTTCTCTTATCTAGATGAGTTAATAAGCTTACCATATAAGATGAAAATCTTGAGATATTTAGTTTTCATCCCAATTGGAATCGTAGTAAAATTCCACTTGTAGCTTTATATATATCCTAATTGATACCTCTAATGGATCTTTTAGTGATGCTCTTCGATTCTCATTAAATATTAAGCCTTTAAATTGTTCATTCCCTACCAGCCTATTAAAAATATCGCAGGCAAACCTTTTATATGGTAAATATGCCATTTTGGTTAATGAAGTCAAAGATTCCATATTGTCTAAAAAAACATTGATATGCACATTAGTGGTGGTGTCATTGATATTTATGATGAGGCTTTGGTTGTAAGAGGTAGGGTGTAGAAAAGGGATTTTTTTAATAGTAGATACATATAAATCCCGAGAAAAAATCAAGGCTGGATTAAATTAAAGAAAATAAACTAAACTAAAAAAAAGTAGGGGCAAAACGAATACACTTAAAGAAAATGGGGTCTGAATGCAAATAAGAATAATTATAGAGTATAAATACTACTCTTCTTACCAAAAACAAATCTGCAACTATCGTGAAGAAAGAAGAGAGGGAGTTTTGGTATCTATTTTTATAGATCAAGAGAGAAACACCAAATTTCAAGAACCCTTCCAAGATTAAGGGTTATAGGTAAAATAAATACTAATAAGCAAAGGATTAACAAGAAAAATTAAACAAGAAGAGAAGAGGGGAGGGCCGGCTATCATTAGAAAGAAAATGAGGGATCGAGACCTTGATTTGTACCGGGTAAGATATTCTAAACATGGTCTTATGAGTTGTTTTAAAGTCGATTATGAATTGATACTTGGATGTTAAATTATAAATTTGAGTTCTATAACTCCAGATATAGTTAAAAATCTGAGGAGAGGTCAGACAGTAACAGTTCAAAAACAAGACAGTAATAGTTGGACAATAACAGTCCAAGTGTTTGTTGATAAGCAATTTTAACTATCTTAGAGGCAGAACTAGGTTCTCCTTAAACATAGAACTTGTAGCCTCATGTCTTAGCTTTCCAACGAGACTAATCTTGCTTGAATCGGAGTTCTATAACTCTAGATATAGTTAAAACTCTAAGGAGAGGTCAGATAGTAACAGTTCAAAAACGAGACAGTAACAGTTGAACAGTAACAATTCAAATATAAAGAAAAGAATGATAACTGGGGTTGTACAAAGAACGACAATAATAATGGGTTAAATGAAAAAAACATAAAATATTAAGAAATGACTGAAAGAAAGACTTATTGGTTGTTGATATCGTTATTATAAAACATATCCTTGAGTGAGGAAAAATTTACGAGATAAACTTGTGATTTGTATGAGGGACTGCAGGCATGGTGCAAAGCAGCAGTAGGGGAGCACGAGTAGAGCTTCTATTATAGTAGGTGAATCGCACATTTACCTTCTAGTTGAATTCCATTATTTAATATATATTACCGATGTGAAATGTGAATTACTGAATGTATGTGTACTTAAGGGGAAAGGTTGTTGTGTGAATTGCTAAGTGATGAAATTATCATTGACAAATGAAATATAAGAAGTGTGATTTGAGGCGTAAACTAACATACATTTAGTGTATGTTAGGATCCCGGGTAAGGGGATCGCCACATTTGGACTAACATACATTTATGAGATGCGAGTTATTAGAAGTGTAAATAGGTTACATATCGATAACTTAGGACCTTCCGGTATAAGGGTGACTCTGTCGAAATTTCAGTAGAGTTTAATATGAAAATCATGAATATATATATAAGGAAAAAAAAATTTACTTTGTTTTCGGTTGACATGAGAGTGTTATTTTTTATCCCGAAATGGGGGATGTTATAGTTTGATATCAGAGCTCAGGTTGCTATTCCAGGGACATAAATGATTATATGATTTTGAAATGTGTTTCAGGATGGTGAGAACAAGGTAAAGAGCCAGGACTGATCCATCCCCAGTTCGAGGAAGTGACCAGAGTTTTCAAAATGAAAATGATCCAGACTGGGATCCCTT
>Ga0325405_1000741_pt1 | contig 31972 bp, 16 predicted proteins | sample PopdelMetagenome_21_FD_205663 | JGI IMG/M metagenome (GOLD analysis project Ga0325405, IMG submission 205663) | Populus deltoides microbial communities from Bellville, Georgia, United States - Xylem-Control-R2 | ecosystem: Host-associated > Plants > Phyllosphere > Stem > Wood/Secondary xylem... | reverse complement strand
AAAAAAAATAAATCAAATGAGAATAAAATTGAAGTAAATCTCGATTTTCACAAGTTATTTAAAGTAAAAAAAATATCAACCAAAAGATGAAGGATAAAATCAAAAATAAAGAGAAGCTAATGAGCTCATTTGAAAAATTACAAAGTAAGGCGCAAATATCAAGGGGGAGAGAGCATAAAAAATGTTAACTAAAGTTAAAATGAAGCTCCGTTTACTACACACGCCACCTCAATATAAAGGATATATTGAGACGAATATAATGATGTCATGTAATAATATTTTTAATTGTTAAAATCAACTGTATATACCATTTAAAAAACGAGTGAGCAATTGACGCATGCCAACACACACTATCATTTTTGTAATTCTTTTAATTTATTAAAAGACAAAACTAGATGTCATTTTATCAAATAACAACAAAAAAAAAAATCAATAGCATAATAATAAACATACCCCTAAATTTAAAGCATTAAAAACTAAAAGTCAAGAACAATGAAGTATTTTTACTGTGTAAATATAAATAATAAGACAAACACCTCTTCCAGTCAGCCAAAGTATTTTGGTTTCCGAGGCTAGATTAATAACTTTATTATGCATTTTATAAGTAAAAATATAAATTTACTTTTAAATAACATCAAACAATACATTAATTTTAAGGATATTTATAATAATTTACAGTATAATTTTAAATGAAAATATTCATCTACCCCAAGTCAATTTAAAATATTAAAATGCTCAAAGACAACGACGCCACAATTTTGTTTTCATGTAAAAAAATAGAAAATTAATTGATTCCACCCACCGTGCATTGTGCCTCAGGAACAGTGAATTCCTCAAGTCTTTTAAATTTATTTATAATTTATAATTTATAATTACGATGACTCCAGTCCAGTGAGGTCAATCTCTCCACTAGACAGAGCTCACATCAATCACTACATTTACATCATCCACTGCCCTCAATCATTTCTCACCCTTGTTTTTTTGTACCCTCCATCACTGTAGTCCTGGTTTCCTTTTCTTGTCTCATCTTTCGCTCTCTACTTTCTTTTTCTCTAGCAACCAAACACAACTTAACTTGTTCTGTTGTGTCTTGACAGGTTAGTTTCTAACTACTAGAAAGTCTTTTTGTTTCTTTCTTCTGTTCTTTAGTGGATTCTACTTCCACAACTTATCTTGGCTACTATGTATGTGTTTTTGCCTTTTGTCGCTGTTTGAGGTTATTTCGGGGTTCATTGATGCTAATTTAGCTGCATTCTTGATTCTTTGAATCTTTTTTTTCCCTTTTATTCTTTAGGGCCTTTTAAGCTGTTGAAGTAGACTACTGAAAGGTCTAGTTTTTTTAGCAAAAATGTTTGGTTTCTCTAAAAGACGCACAAAACTTGGCAGGTGGGTTCTTTTTATTTTAGCTCTTTTATTATTTCCCTTTTTTTTTTTTGTCCTTTTAATTTGAAATTTGTAGGAAACAATGGATCTCAATTGGGATTTTAAGTTTCGTTATTTTTTTTTCTAAATTTAGATGCCATTAATTTGTTGTTACTTTCAGGGTCAAGAAGGTGCAACTCTCTGATTCTACACCAGGGATTAGAAGTCCTATTAGACCCCCAAAGCGAATTATTAGTAGTAATAATGCCAATGTAAGCTGCTTAACTTGTGTTTTTGTGGATTGGGATTAATGGGATTTTGTGCATTGTGGTCAGAAGTTCAAAATTCTTTGTGTAGAGTGAAGGTGTTGCACTTACAACTAATAATTCTGACGAGCTTGATTACAATTGCTCCTCTTCTGCTCCGCTGGATATCAGTGCCTCTACATCAGGGAATGCTGAGAACTGGATGGTGTTGTCGATTTCTGGGGACGAACCTACTCCTCGTTTCAACGTAATGTTGTTTAATGATTTTTTTCCCCTTATATTTGAAATGTTTCATAGAGTGCATTGATAATTTTCTTCATTGTGTGTGTTCTGTTGTAAGTTGGAACTCTTTTTTTTCTTCTTCTTGTATAGCATGCAGCAACCGTCATTGGGAACAAGATGATAGTGGTTGGTGGAGACTCTGGAAGTGGATTGTTAGATGATGTACAGGTAGAGAGAATGTTTTCTAGCAACGAGAATGCCATTGGTTTTTATTTGTTTTAAATGAGTCTGAGTTTCTTGAATAAATGGGACACATGTTTACATTCCAACAAAATGGTGTCAGCAGGCAATATAGACCATGATCATTCAAATATTTCTTTTGTGATTTTATTTTTTTTATTTTAAGGAAGTTGCAAACTTTAGTGTGGAAGCTAATATGAATCTTTGGTTTCTCTCTTCAGGTGCTGAAATTTGACCAATTCACCTGGACTACAATTTCATCAAAGCTTTACTTGTCACCCAGCAGTTTGCCATTGAAGATCCCTGCATGCAGAGGCCACTGTCTGGTATTGTCATCTAGCACTCTTCAACCGTGTTTGTTGTGCTTTGCATCCTTTGATGTTGAACCAGACTGTTTCTTTATATTACTTGGCATAGGATGGTTTTTCCAGTTTAAGATGTTTGATGCCTCAATCGGGATGCAAATTATTTTTGTTAGCAATGGAAATAATTTTTACACAGAATGAATGTGTGTGTTCACTACAGTTAGGTGTAAACTCATTGGTGTCCAGCAAAGAAAGTTCAAGTGATGGTATGTTCTCCGAGTCTAGAAGATTGATCCATAAGACAATAACTCAAGTCCTACTGAGTGGATGAAACAAACAAACCTATTTCTCCAAGCTTTCCATTATGATATATTTATTTAAAGTTTTAATATAGAGAATGACAGTTTCATTGAGAGACATTGAAACCAAAAGTTATTATCTCCTCTTCCTTGTGCCTATATTACTTGAGCTTCATGTATCATGTGTTGGCTTTTCTCCATAATAAAGAACTGCCAGTAGCTGCTTATGCCTTTCTGTAGCGTTATGCACAAGTTTTCCATCTTGTGGAGCTTCAAAAGCTACTAGTGTCTGAAGTTTCTTTCTGCTCTTGGTCTGCCATAGGTTTCTTGGGGGAAGAAGGCACTTCTTATTGGAGGAAAAACTGATCCTGCTAGTGACCGAATTTCTGGTTGGATCTCTATGTTCACCACACCCATGTTGTCATTACTTGGATTTCTTGCATAGTCTGGAATTACTCTAATGTCTTTCTTGCTTTTTCAGTGTGGGCATTTCACACAGAAACAGAGTGTTGGTCAATCATTGAAGCAAAGGGAGACATTCCGGTACCCTAACACATTTTATATTCATACCCCCCCTCCCCCTCCCTTCTTTTTTTTGTTAAATTCATTACAAGTCCTAATATCCCCTCATTTATTTATTCAATCTATCTATCTGACGTTGCAGTTTGTTGAAATATCTGAACCTAAATGAGAAGCAAGTGGAACTCTACACAAGCTGGCATATGCTTCCTAACAAAAAATTATGTTTTCATTTTGCAGATTGCCCGCTATGGTCATACAGTGGTCCGAGCAAGCTCTGTTTTGATTTTATTTGGGGGTGAAGATGCTAAAAGGAAGAAATTAAATGATCTGCACATGTTTGATCTCAAGTCTTTCACTTGGCTTCCTCTGCATTGCACGTGAGTTGGTTTTGGTGCTCTCTACACCAATCTATACACAATAATGGTATACATTAAGGTTTCAATAGGCATTGTTTTGTCTGTACAGAGGAACCGGACCGTCTCCAAGAACCAACCATGTAGCAGCTCTTTATGATGATAAAATTCTACTTATATTTGGAGGAACATCCAAGTCCCGGACTCTGAATGACTTGTATTCACTTGATTTTGAAACGGTTTGTAAATTCATTCTTTGTTCCATCATGTTGATTATTGCAAACTAATAATATAGATTTCATATTACATTTTGATATGTAAAATCTTTTTTCTCAGATGGTATGGTCGAGAACAAAGATACGAGGCTTCCATCCATCACCTAGGGCTGGGTGCTGTGGAGTTTTATGTGGAACTAAATGGTACATAGCGGGGGGAGGAACTAGGAAAAAACGTATGCCTCATAGCTAAAAAGCAAACGCTCCTGTCATCTGACCTGTTTCTGATAATTTGCAACGTTATATGCTTCTGTCATGTATGTTAGAGTTGCAGGCATAATATCTAATGTTCTCGTGATTGTGAAACTTCAAAGGGAGAAACATGTTTTATTCATCCATACTGGAGTTCTTGGTTGGGTTAATAGTGATTGGGGTCTGTTACAGGATAAAATAGCCTTTATGCCATGTGTTCTGTAACTGTTGCTCACGGTATTAGAATTTGATGTATCTTACTGCATTGGATTTTGGCGTTTCTTCTGTAAGTTGAATTGGAGTTTAACTCATTAGCATGTTTGCATTGTTAAATGCTTTCTCAGTGTATCGCTTAACAAAAACGTTGAAGTAGTTTTCATTGGTATTCTGTACATGCTGCTGAATCCTGTTTCTTTATTATATCTACAGGGCACTCAGAAACTTTGATTTTTGATATCTTGAAAGTGGAGTGGTCAGTGGCATTTCCATCACCCTCATCTTCTATTACTACCAACAAGGTGAGCCATGTAGATTGTACTTTTGTATAAATGGTATATGTCTGGTTAACAGAGTGGATTCTTAATAAATAAGACCAACCCTTGAACTTTTATTTGTTGGTGAAGAACCCACATGGACGTGGATTCGATGCTCCTCTGCAAATTGAGGGGGTGGACTACAGAATCTAACTATAAGAATAACAATTGCTAACCATGCAGAACAATATGTCAAATTTTGTTTTGAACAATCTGTGCTAAATGTGCTAAATATGCATCTACAATTGCCTTGTCTTGTTTGAAAATGTTCCAAGCATGTATTCAGCAGCATCAACCAAATGGATGCTATGTATGCTGCATACATCTCCCATTATTTTTTTGTGAATAAATTCATATCATTTATTCCCTTGAAGCTAGAAAAAGAAAAAGGTAAACATGAGCAACAAATGATGCACGCAAGGAATAATGATGCAGACTCAAAACTCAAGGTTAACTTGTGCATGTGAAACAATTCCAAACAAGCTTAGGTGGGATCTCTGAGTTTATCATCACATTAATATTAGGTGTATTTTCTAAATTTTATTATCATTCATGGATGTGTTTTAAAAATTTATTTTCACTATTAATTCTTTAATGTTGGCAAAAAAAAAAAAAATCTTCATCCTGAGTCATTACAGAGAATGCTGTAACCCAAGATTCAGAACCTCATGTTCATATTGCTTCAAAATATAGGGGATTAAAGACACTCTTTTGGCATGGCTTCAAGTGTTTTAAATATCACATGCTTTGTTGTTTTCAATATCCTTTCAAGATTGTAGCGTGAGGCTGTACTTTCTTTGCATTTTTTTTTCATCATAGGTTCTTTCTAAGTTGTTATTTCTCTCTCAGGGATTTAGCCTGGTACTTGTGCAGCACAAGGAAAAGGATTTCCTTGTTGCTTTTGGTGGAAGCAAAAAGGAGCCATCAAATCAGGTTCGAGACTGGAATGTCATATTTTCTATGGCATCATTTCTGCTTTTGATGTTGGCTGGAGATTGTAGTCAATTCTGCAAAACTAGTAACTTTGCCTTGTGTTTTATTACAGGTTGAAGTGATGGGCATCGAGAAGAATGAATCATCAATGGGTCGTCATTCTGCTCCTAGTGAAGGCCCTAGACATTTGCTGTTTGAAAAGTGCTCATCATCTACAGTGTTGGCTGATCAACTTGGTACCGGCTCTTCTCAGCGTTCAGTTGGTTCAATTACAAGACAAAATTTGGTATCTGCAATTGAACAGCATGGTTCTGGTAGGAAATCTTTGTCAGAGTCCTTGCTTGTTGATCCAAATTCTGCTTCCGGAAATGTCTCTCGTCACAAGGACTTTCACCACAAGGAAGAAAACACCACGGCTGCTAAGACAGCAAAGGACCTAGATGGAAATTTTGCATCACTTGTAAGCTGATAATTCTCACCAATTAGCTGGTCTTTGCTATATTTTTTAACCTTAACTATTTATGAATTCAAACAGCTGTGCTAAGGTCAGTTTTGGATGTTCTTTGTTCTTGACGACAATTAAATTGTCTTGGTTGTTTTCAAATTGAAAAATCAAGAGATTGCTGTTAGACAGTGGAAGGGTATAAATATCTTGGTCAAATCACAAGCATTGTGCTTATTGTCTGAGAGAATAAAAATACTGTAAAACTGTTTTCATTCCTTTTTTCTGTGATATTGTCCTAGATTAAGATTGCAAGAGATGCTTATATTTTCCATTATCACAAGCATTGTGCTTATTTCAGGCTACTGAACTCCAAAGAAATCATTCTGATGTATCAGTCCAGCCTAACAATCCATTTGGTAAAATTAATGCTGAGGAGATGTCTTGTGTATTTCAAATGGAAACTTCTAACTCTCACAACCAAGGAACTGGAAACCTTTCAATTGATAATGAGGATTTACTATTACCAGAGAGTGATTGTACAACAGGAGGGGCTCGTGCAAGTATATATCGATTGTATGAAACAAAAATAGCTGCTCTAACAAGAAAGAACGGAGTACTTGAAGGACAACTGGCAGCTGCATTTATAGGTCAAGAAGCAGCAGAGAAAAATGCATCCTCTGCCCTGAAGAGCAGACGGGAAATGGAGAAAAAGTTGGTAGACACAGTGAGGGAGATGGAGTTGATGAAAGAAAAGCTGGCTTGTGTAGAGCTAGCTCAAGAAGAGGCCAACAGCTTATCAAATATTGTCCATTCGGACAATCTAAGGCTTGAGCATGATGTGGCTTTCCTGAAGGCTGTTTTGGATGATACTCAGAAGGTACTTGTGATAGTCTTGTCGGAGGCCATGTCATGATGATTGGTTTTTTTCAGTCATTTTTACTGATTGGCTATTTGTTGCAGGAGTTGCATTCGACTAGGGGAGTCCTTTCTGGGGAAAGAGCAAGAGCATTCCAACTACAGGTACCAATTCTAAACTAAATTCTAGGTTTTTTGTGGGAGAGGTGAATGGAACGATGAAAGATTCTTCCTGATAGATGCTTCCCACTTGTGTGATTCACTATCTCGCTATTTTGAACAGCTCTTCTTTGTCTTTATTGGTTAATAAGTGCATCAACCACCCAACAAATATAGCAAAACTTTTTAAGGTATTCTCTTAGTTGAGTTGTCCAGTCTAGCACTGATGCCCATGTCTGAGCACTCTAGAGAGAATACACGAGGTCTCCTTTCCGCTTTCCCCTGGGGATAAATTGCCACAGCTGCATAAAAAAATTCCAGGTTACCAGCTTCTTTTTTGAGTGAATGATAGAGGTCCAGCTATATACCTGGTAATACATGTGATTCTTCATATTTCAGATCAAATCTTTGATGTTTAGCCTTTGAAACATCACTAAATTCCTGGATGACACACCATTCATTCCTGGTGTTGATGGTGTTGTGTAATTTGAATCTACCACCACCTGCGACAGGCCTTTTTAAATGAAACTATTTCTGCTTTAAGATCTTCCGCTTTTAATTTATCTCTCTATACTGGGTGTATCATGCTGCCATGCAGATTGAAGTTTTTCATCTCAAACAAAGATTGCAATCTATGGAAAACCGAACGCCTACACCAAGAAAGCCATTCCATGTGCACTGAGGAGAAAGATTGTGTGCAAGGCAGAGGGCATACCATCTAAGAAGATAACTGCCACTGAGCTGATCAATGGTCTTCTATACTAGCCTGTGTGCAGCTGTGCATGGGATGGAGAATCATATTGTTGCAATATCACCTTGTAAATATATGAGACAAAGGTTACATCCATACCTGTTCAGTTGCCTGCTATTTCTTGCCCATAAAAAATTCTGGAGAAATACAAGCTAGTGTCCAGGATATTTGTGTTCGAACTCTTTAAGAGGCGGAGGCGGTTGCTATTTCAAATCTTCTTGCTTTGGGTCTAGGAAAATAACTTGAACCAACAAAAGATGGTTCATTTGATGAGGTTATGTCTTTGATTTCGCCCCCCTGAAAAATGATCTAGGAAAAGAAATTGTTTCTTTTTAAATCAGAACTACAATGCCGGCTTTAGCAGATCAGTGCTGTATCTCTATAGATAAACCTGGTAAAATGTTCAATTACGTTTCTAATTTACTACACGATTTCTGTTCTTTATAAATCCAAACAAAAAGCCACTACTAAACATTGAGGCACTCTCACCATCTGCGTAGAGGAGTTCCAACACCTTCAGGGCTATTCTCATGCATAAGCTTGTAGCTCCAGACACCTGCATACCCTTCTAAGAGGACTCAGGTTCGAGAGTAGCCCAGAGAGAAAATGTCAACTCCATGCTTATCTCCTCTGAACAATTTGTAGATTGCCATCTACGGAAGCTTTTTAACTGCAGCATTAAAAAAGCTGATTAAATAAAAATTACAGGTCAAGTCTTTTAATCAGATACAAAAACAGCATCAAAAGTAACCATAACATGATAGAAGAAAGTTACCCAAACAAGCTGACTTACGGCAGCAACCTTATCACCAGCAGCATTGATGTCTCCAATCATCACACATCCCCGCCAAGGGTTTACATCAGCTCATGATGACTGCATCAGCCTCATGTCTCATTCCTTGACTGCCATTTCAACATAATGCCATTAAAAGATCCATAAATATCCAGAAAACGAAAGAACAGAACCCTTCAATTTCCGTGAATCTAGAAAACAATTGATTGATTAACACAGAAAAAGATAATGGAACACCAAGAAACCAACTGTCAGATTCGTCGCCTTGTAGGGCAACCGACCACACCACCAATCCCAGCACAGTTAATACAATAACATCACTACCTAATCCAAATCATTGAACCTAGAATGAAAGAACGATGAAATTTAAGACACGACCTGTAACACAAGAGGATCCAAACCCAGTAAGTAAATGAACAAGGTAATCCCATCATTTCCCATGCAGAAATAAAGGGTTTCCTTCTTCCTTTTAATTTTTTTCATCCACAAGACCGGCACTGCAGACCACGATCAGTTGTTACATAGTCAGAGATTAACATAGTAGCTAGCAAACATGAGTCACATTACTAAATTGCCAAATACAAAATAATTTAGGGTGTGCTGACATGTCCAAACAACTTCTAGGGGACGATTATAAGGGCGAGCTACCAAAAGTATTTTCTAGCATCAACTTACGTAAACTCAGGGCCAGAAAATAAGACGTGTATACATTGAAAATTAAGTGTCGTATGGCCCTGGAATCAAAACTTTCCCCATTCTAGATTACAATTGAAACTTTGACATACAATCGACATATTGAACAAAATCTCATTCCTACACCATCACGCAAAAGCGCCCTGCAAAAGCGCCTCAATTTCCAGTTCTCTTTGACTTGAATTCTCTTATTGCTGAAATTACCTCAGCAGCGTGGCAATTTTTCCTGCAGTCCACACTGGTCATGGCATTCTCTCAGCCAACATTCTTGGTGGAAATAATTTCCTGATCTCATATAAATTTACAAGATCTTCTTTGGCTTTGCTTTTATAAAAGATCAGTCTCTTCCTGGTCCCCATCTGCATCTTCTATCTCATTTTCTTCATCTTCTTCAGGTGCATCCGGATCCACCCCCTACAGCAAGAACCAATTAGTCACTAAATAGGGATTACACCCAAAACATCCCAGACCCCCAACCCCACTCCAAGTCAGTTGTCCAAGTATATTTTTTCCTAGTTAAAGATACTAGTTATAGACAGTGCAGAAACCGAAAATAAAAAATGTTGCTGAAATAATAAGTTGCAAACCTTCATCTGTTTTTCCAAGCGCTCTAGCCCTTTTTTTGCAGCTTCATTCTGTGGGTTTATCCTGCAACCACAGTATTAAATTGTGGGCATTAACAGCAAGGCGATGCGATGCTTTCTTGGCAATCAACAATAAAAGCATGCAAACATTCAGGTAAAAAATCTCAGATTCTAGATTAAAGAACTCAGAGCACATATTTAATATTCTACCTTAATGCAGATTGATAATGTGACATAGCCTCTTGCAGCATATTAGTGGCAGCAAATACTTGAGCCAACTTGACATGAAGAGAGTCATCTGCCCAATCTTTGAGGTATCGCTCTAGCAGAGACACAGCATCTCCATTTCGACCCTCAATGACATGAAGCTCAGCCAAAGCTAATGCCGCACCAAGGTAACCAGGTTCCAGCCTCAGTGCTGACTCGTAGAACTTTTTTGCCTGTTGAATTTGACATTAGATTGACTTTAACTATAAATTTAGAAACGATCACTCATGAGCTGATGAAATGTGATCCTTTAACCAAAAGAAAATGAGAGTTAAATTGATCTGTTACGACTTTACTACCTTCTCTCTTCCACCAGAGTTACTAGCATGTACATCCCCTACTAATTTTAGAGCCTTTGCAGACTGCGGCATGGCTTTCATTGCTTCCCTGGCAGCATGCAGGGCCTCTTTAATTTTGGAGAATGCCAAATAAGAATGAACCAAACCTGAAATTGTAATTGATTCAATTAATTGAGGCTTGTTTTCCTTGTTATTGTTCCATTTGGTGGACAGGTGTAGCCCAATCATTGATATGTCATGGAAGTTATGCAGATGAACAATACGAAGTTTTGGTCTTATTTTTTCTCTTGCAGATTGTACGGTTGTACCTTGATATGAGCGGAGATCAGCTCTCAATTCTTGAGCTCCCCTGAAAGCAATGACAGCTGCTTCTGGCCGCTTTAGTGACAATAGCAAAGTACCCTGATATCAGAGAAAAGAATGTAATGAAGATTAAGATTTATACAGCAGAGAGATATCAACCCACAACAATATCAGAGGACTTTGAGCAAAACAATATCCATCCTATCAGGCATAAATTATCCGTATACCTTCATAATGTAACCCAGAATGTGCCTCTCATCAATCCTGGTGCTCTGATTGCAAAGAAGAATCAATCAGTGGATTTGTGAGATTGATCAGATGGAGAAAAGATTAATATTACTACAAAAAAATAGCTAACCTTCTCCGCATAAGACAGCGCTCCTCTCTCATCTTTCTTTTCCCACAGGACAGACAAAGCTACAAAAACTTCTGGCCTTGTGGGATCAATACTCAGCAAATCATGCACCAACTTGTTTAGCTTTGAAAAATCACCCTTTGTCTTTAGAAGCATTGCATACTCATCCATATAAGTTACAATGTATGGATCAATTGATCGAACCTGCAAGTCCATGAACTTAACATGTTTGTGCCATGTGCAAACAGTGAGCACTACCTCAAAGTGGAAAACATAACTTCTAATACCTTCTCAAAATTCATTAAGGCCTCATCATTCTTCCCAATTATGGCTTGAACCTTAAGACATCGAGTTACGTATTAGTGAAACAGATAAACAATTTTAATATCTCTAGCCCGCTTGCACGCATTATAGTATAGCATTTCTTACCTTTGCAATTTCAAGTAATACATGTATGTTATGAGGAAAACGTTGCAGGAGTTCTGCAAAGAGATCCAAACCACCTGCCAACATAAGGGAGAGAGTGTAAAAGTAAAAACCTTAGTGGATCAATGATCAATCAATAATTACTAAAGGTGACATGGCAAGCAATAGAAGGAAACAGATCTGCAATTGACGAAATCTAAGAAAGGGAAGTAAATTGTGTACTTACTACCGTTTTTTTGCAAAGTTTCTTTTCCTTGTTCACACAATAATTTTTGGGCATGTATTTCATTAAGATAATCAATTAATAGATACATCTGATTAACAGCTAAAATTCACCTTTTATTTACTTATCTATTTGCTTTTGTCTCAGTTTAAGATACTAGCAATAGGAATCCCCTTCTGCAACTAGTTGTGTTGGCAGGCAGATATGCATAAATTAGCATATAAACATTACTTGCATATGTTTGAAATGTAACTATTTTACCTTTGTAATCATTTGAAGCAATACAACACTGGGCCTCAACATAGCGCTGCATACAAATAACAGTTTATAATGTTGCAAGCTGGGCATAAACAATAGAATAACAAAATGCAAAACTGTTGAAAGGTAAATGATTAATAAGATAAGTTACAATGTCTTCAAGTAATTTTTGTTTTCCAATTTTTTTTTTTTTTTTTTTTTGTAATCTATGCTGTAAGCATGCCACTGGATAAGGGTGGTTGTTTGTTCCTCGAGTAGCCAGCCATGCAATATAGACAATGAAGCCATTGTGTTTGGTTTGTGGTGATGGTGAGGAAAAAGCTCAAATGGTATAGAAGTACACGCTTTTTCTGAAAAGCACCAGAAAAGGCTCATGCAGTGGTAGCTTTTTAACCACCGCAATGCCTAACAAGCTCAGCAGTCATTCCAAGGTGATTTGATTACCGTGCATAAAATCTACATGCTTGATTTTATAAGCAACAGAACGGTGTTTGCATGAAACGTGGATGAACATTTAGTTCATTTTTTCCTTGGATGATACTTTTGAATGAAGACTAAGATTTAAAGCCATTTAAAAAAACTTATCACCAAATGAGCTTTAAAAAAAAAATTACTGTGGTAAATGAAGACAAAATGCTGATAGTGAATAACCATAGGGCAGTAAGAAGTTGACAATGGACCCAAATCTAATCTGTTTCATCTTATACTTTCTTACTTGAACCCAGCGAGTAGAGTCAGTATGATCAAGAGGAGCTCTCCCACTTCTATTTGAAGCCTGTAACCATAATAGAAGTGCCCCAAGGATATCAACCAATTCAAACTCCATGGTAAAAAGAAAAAAACAAAGCAGATTCATTTAAAATCTTATTTTTCCATAAACTCAACAAGGCTGCAGAACATCAAATCATTGACTATGAAAATGAGAATATTACGGGTAGCAGAAACCAGCTAACCTGCCACCAAGTCATGCATTCATGCTTTTGAAAAATCAAATCCTAGATGAACCAAATATTATGCTAAATAAATGAGAACTATTTCATCCACAGAAATTACTTCTCATTCACATATAAGCTGAGTTTGTATTGATAGGAACAACATCGCTGTCTATTTAAGTCAAACTACAATCAATATTTTCACTTAGATAACTTCTTGTTCTATGTATAGTAACCTTGCATAAATATGACAAAATAAAACTTCATAACAGCTCAACAAAACCTTCCTGGACTTCTAAATGAAAAAAAAAAAAATCAGCATTCATGAAGATAAAATGATTTTACAGGGGTAGAAGTGAAACATGATTCCACATATACTTGTGAAAAAGTGAATGATATCCATAACAAACCTGTAAAAAAAGTGAAATGATATCCTTGGCAGAAACTCCCAGTTCCGCCAAAGCTATGATAGCCTCAATGACATAAGGGCAATGCCTGCCAAAAACACACCCAAAAGAAAAACAAATTCTCTGAAATCTAACATAATGATCTCTCTTATATGAGTAAAGGAAAAAAAAGAATTGCTAATTTGAATAAAATAGGTGAACAAGCATGTACAACAGTTTGTAAGGTACCAAAAATGTTCGCAATCAAGTGATAGTAATTAAAAGAGGTAAAACATATTTGAACATTGAAGAAGAGGTGTGCTCTCACAGGAGTATACAAAACCACAATAATTTAATTAAATTATCCTGAGGCAACAAGATATTCTCTTAAAACCATTCAATCGAGTGGAATCACCAGAACAAGCACCATAGATGTTTCAAAACTATCCAGTTATGACATGTAGAACTAACGGAAATCATACCACAAAGTTTATGAGCCAAAGATTAGCAAATATATTTGTATGCGTGCATAACTTTCAATTATCTATTTTGTATTCTGTTTATGAAATAGGTGAACATAAATTCACGTAAGCAACCAACTTGGTGGATGCAAGCTGTCTTAGCTAGTAAACTTCCTTGGTGCTGGACCCAGTACCATAAATCAAATAGAAATGAAAAATTTAAGCATGGCAAAGGCTACCACTTGTAGCCAGCCAATGGATATCAAAAAAAGAAAAAGAAAGAAAGAATTGCGATGCAACTTGACACACCTTAAGCACTCTTTGTAACAAGTGATAGCAAAGCGAGTATGTCTTGAAGTTCTATAAAGCTTTGCCATCAATAAACTCATTTGTAAAGTTCTTGCTTTGCTTGGAATTCCTTCCATCTGCCACAAAAAAAAAAAAAACTTAATTAATTAAAAGGGAAAAATTCTAGTAAAAATATAAAGAATAAAATTGTAATAAGGGAAAAACCTCAACAAGTGCGGCTCTAGTTTCATTCAATGCGGAATGGCAAGATGCGATCTTGAACTTCACCTACCATTGAGATAAATAAAACAGTAAAAATCAATATAAACCACACAATTCCTCAAATAATGTGTGTCTAAGAAATAAAATCAAATCAATGTACCTCATTTTCATTAATTGCTGAAATGTTAAAAGAATTCGGAGAAGAAGACCTGTTCGATAATGAACTCCTAGAAGTTGCCGAACTCTGTTTCGGAATTATCTTGCAGTAATGCAATGCTTGCTTATACGTATGCTACAAAAATTCAAAAAAAAAAAAACGCAAAACAATTAAATTCCAGATTCTTCTAAGAAATAAACACACACACACACACACACATATAGAAACACTCACAATCGCTCTGCGAAACTCTCTATCGCGAAACAATGCATCTCCAAGAAGAATCTAAAAAAAAAAAAAAATGGTGTCAAATTGGAAAATAAAAAGAAAATAATGTGAGTGAAAAGAGAGAGGGCACCTGATTTTCGGCTTTGAGCTGGGGGCTGGTTTCGAGACTAACAGTAGATGATGAAACCAGAAAGCAACCCTGTAAATGTAAATACAAAATTTAACGATTTTTTTTTCCACAAATTGTTAAGATGAAAAAAAAGATTATTACGAGAATTTGAGCGGAATTGTAGAGTTGGTTATCGAGAAGAGCAGTGATTTGATCCTTTGGCACATCCATTCTTGTGCTCAAAATCAGAAACTGAGAGAGAGAGCGCTCTTTTTTCTCTAGGTAATTACAGTTGAGAAGAGAAGAGAGTGAGTGCGGGATTTTGGGGTTCAATTTTTTTAAAACACCAGAAGTGTCTAGCTGAAAGGAAACCTCAGCTCGCACTCTTTCCAAAAGACGCGTCGTTTACTATTTTTCGTCCGACCCGATGATACCCGGATAAGAGGGAGCCTGATTTTTTTTTACCTGATCCGACAGGGACCTAGGTTGGTTTTTGGCCTTTGCTTGCTCGACTGTCCCTCTAAATTTACGAAACTGATTGTTTTTATATTTTAAAAATATTTAAAATAAAATAAAATTTTTATTTTTTTTATTTTAAAATATTTTTTTATGATTTTATATTATTTTAATATATTGGTATTGAAAATAAATTTTAAAAAATAAAAAAAATATTGTTTTGATGTATTTTTTTAAAAGAAACATTTTAAAAAACAATCTCTACCATAATACTAAAAACAAAACTCTAAATAAATAATTAAAATACTTACATGTGTTTTTTAAGACTAGATGTGTGAGCTCCACAACCTTGTTTGGAAATACAATGTAAACCACGTTTCTTTATATTTTAATTTTTTTTATTTAAAAATGAATTTTTTTTATGTTTTCATATCATTTTAATATGCTGATGTCAAAAATAATTTTTAAAAAATAAAATAACTTTATTTCGATGCATTTCTAAGCAAAAAGCACTTCGAACCACTACCACAATCTTCAACACACCTACAAGAGACATGTCAATGATGTCATGTGGTTAATAAAAAAGTGTTTGTCTTTGTGGTAATTATTGTAGTTATGGTTCGATAAAAGTGATTTTTGAAAAAATCATTTTTGTTGTGGTTGGTTTATATAAAATGCGTGTTTGGTTAAATTTGTGGTTTGATTTTTTTTTTGTTCAAAAGCATGTTATGATATGTTTGGTTAAAATTATAATTGGGATTGATGTTGTATATAAAATGATTAAAAATGATATAAATTAATTTATTATGTTTTAAATAGCAAAAATAACATTTAGTAGAAATAATAATTGGCATAAAAAGAAATTGTTTATTTTTAAAATAAGAAAACATTATTACCCCATTAAACTTGTTGCAATGCCATCACAAACATAATCCATACGCGAAGCCCTCTGGTGCCCATATGTTTGTGATCGTGGAACCACATCAGTTAAAATATCATCATGAACAAAATTAGGATGGCGATCAAACTCATTAAATGCAACATCTTAGATCGACTTCCTTCTAATATAATTATATAGTGTCATTGATGCGACAACAATTTAAACTGGTGTTTTGTAAAAAAACACAGGCATGTTTTGCAAGATTCTCCACCTTTTCTTCCAAACTTCAAAAGTATGTTCTATTACATATCGTAACGATGAATGAACACGGTTGAATATTTTTTCCCGACATTGCGGTTGTCCTCATCGATAAATTCTGGAAGATGATATCTCATACCTCTATATGGCCTCAAGTAACCGTACTCATTTGGATATCTCGAATCAACAAGATAATACTTCTCTACATCAAGATAATGTTCGTTCAAAACTTAATTCCTATTACAGACCAAAAAGAAAATTATTCAAAAATAATAAACACCCCCATTTTTTATTTCTCAATATCTTTTGGTGGCTTCAGAAATTTTATATTTGAATTGTCAATCACCTCAAGAAATATTCTTGCATTGTGCGCACTACTTTTCCACGCAACCCAAACAAATATAAATTGCATGTCAAAGCTACATGCTACCATTATATTTTGAGTGGGTACATCTTTTCTGCCAATAAATGGTATTTGATTTTCTTGTGATACACAAGCACGTACATGTATTTCATCTATCGCTCCAATACAATTCTACATAAAAAAAATAGTTTAGTAATAAATTGAAATGTAGTCAAAATATTTCTTTGTAACCTTTTCAATTATTTAATAACTTAGAAAAATTATTTTTCACCTTGAAATGTGGCATATATCTTGGATTCATTGCGATTTTTGTTGGTATTGTGGAGAATTCTGGATCTATTGGTTTGATTACTTCAATAGCTAGCAAGCACACTGACCTGAGAACTTCGTTGAAATATCTGCTTACGATTTCACCTGAATGTTGAAATCTCTTATGAACTTCTCTGTTTGAAGCTCCTAGAACTAAAGTGTAGAGAAACATGTTTACCTTCTCAATAACACCCATCCTCCTAGAATGCTTTAACCCGTACAACGTTTCCAAATCAACACACAAACTCTATAATGTGTCTGCATCCATCCTAAATATGTTAACGCAACGTATCCAATGCCCATTTAAAATTTTATTCAACCATCTCATTCCTGTGTTGTATGAAACCATACATGGTTCCTTATAAATATAATTATTATAAAATAAAGCAAGTGCTCCAACCGTGCATAACTATAGTTTATTTCGATTAAACTCTCTAAGCCAAAACAAATCTCCTTCCTCATCATCATCGTGTTTATTTTCATCATCGTAATTCGTCGTCATCATTTGTATTGTTGTCATCACCAGAATCGCTACTGCATCCAAAATACTACCACTACTTCTACAATCAAAACCATTTGAAACATACTGAACAACATTATTTATAACATTGTCATACTTGTTATCAAATAGATCATTAAACTAATTTGTATCCATATCTATAGAACAACAAATTTTTTCACGCGTGAAATTGCCACAAATAGATGTAGACGGAGGAATCTGTTTTGAATATAAAAATTTCATGTCGGCCTGAACTTAAAACAAAACTTCTAATAAAAAAGATATATTTTTATAAAAAAAAAACACATGAATAAGAAAAGAGAGTTTTTAATTTTATTTCCTCTTCAATTCAAGTTATCAGAATATTTATAAATATTTTTATAATTACCATTATTTTTTTCGATAATAACCATAGTGTTGTGACTACGTGGTCAAATATTTTCCTGAATCCACTTCGCCAGGTTCCTTCGATTGAAAGTAAAAGGAAGGATTGCGATGTTTCTTTTGAATAATCCTGGCTGCGTTCAATTTGCCGACAGAGGTGGGATGCAGCCTGGTAGGGTAGCCCTGTCTTTTCCTTTCCTTTCCTTTTTCCTTTTTCCTTTTTCCTTTTCTTTTTTATTTTTATTTATAAACCCCACTTCGTTTGCCTTACCCTCAAGTCAAAATGGCCACTGAGACGATGATTGTAGTCGTAATTTGTTGGTTGTAATAGTAGATATTAGTGGTAGCTGGTATTAAAAAAATATTAATTTAAAATAAAGATCCTAAATAATATAAGAAAATAGAAAAATCAAGAGCCAAGATCATACATGCTATGGAATCGCAATATGGCTCGGGGTTGGATTTTTTTGTTTTTTATAAAAAATAATATTTTGATGGCATAAACACGTTTTAAATTATGAAAAAAAAAACTATCAATTCAGATTATAAATTTTATTTATTAAAAAATAAGAATTAAAATTAAAATAAAAAGTAAATTTTTTTTATTGAAGAGTGAAATTAAAAAGAAAAATCAATTTAACAAAAGAACCCAAACAAGAAAAAAAATCAAAAAAATCAAAATCAAAATTGAAATAAAAAATAAAAACAAATTTTTTTATTAAAAGGTAAAATTGAAAAGAAAAAATAATTTAACAAAAAGACTAGAAAAATAAAACAATCAAAAGAAAAAGAATTAAATTAAAAAAAAATAGTATATCACAAATTGGAATTGAATGATTAAATTGAAACAAATCAAAATTTTATAAAAATATAAGGATTGAATTTGAAATCTTAAAAAATCAAAAAACAACCCAGAAACTTTGCATGGTTAAATCATTCTCAAAAGAAAGAAAGAAAAAAAAGCCTCCAACATCGCATCATCACCCTAAAACCACCACGCGTAATCCTAACAGGAAGACCTCACAATACTTTCAATAACATGATAGAAGTTAGTGTTAGGCTACTAGGAATGGGTAGCTTAATAGTAATGAAAACACTAAAGTGAAAAATATTAAAAAGCTTCTAGATCCCAGTTTACAAATTTTTATTTTCAAAGGTACGTTGGGTCATTTTCTATGCTTTTAAAATACAAAAAGATTTTTATTTCTGATTAATTTAGTAATGAATAATAAGTCTTGTAAAAATATTTCAATCTCTCCGATAACCAATATAACATATATATATATTTTTTTTCGTGAGAATAACAAAACCATAATTATATTGTTCCAATAAATAATGCCTATATATATAATGTAAATTATATATATATATATATATATATATATTTGTCAAGTCTGGAGAGAAAATTACACTAGAGGTGATGAAGTAGAGTTTGATTTGTAAAATTTGCATTCTTCCTCTAACAAAGAAAAAGTAATTTATCTTAAAAGTGGAAAAAGGGAGAAAAATACAATGTATCTGTCCACAAATTAATAATCTCAGTATTACATAACAACAACAACCGACTTTCTCTATGGAAATGAATAAAGGTTAATCACAAACTAGAAAGATTTCACACGGTAAAGCAGCTTTCTAAGGAAATTTTCTCATATACTTGTTCAACACCAGCATCTTTCTTTCTATTGTCTTCTTTTTTTGGAAGCCCTGTATAAGGTTAACAAACTAAATTTTTGGTCTGCACTGTGCTGCATGTTAGATAATTTTTTCTAAACTCGAGAAAAAGTTATAAAGATATCATAAAGTAAAAAATTCAGTGCATATTAGATGAAATACTTTTAAAATATTAAAATGATGATATATTGAATGACATGTTTTTTTTAAAAAATAAATATTTAGATGTCGATATATTGCTCGACTCAGGTCAACCATGGTTAAATCATAAAACCCACGATCTGAGATATAAGACCATGATTACCCCATGAAACCTAAACCCAAATAAAATAGAAAACCTAATTCTAATCAATCAAATATTGAAGAGAAAAAAATATTCAATTAAAGAAAAGAAAAAAAATAAGATATATTTTATGAAGTGAGCATACAATGATTTGAACAGTATTTTTCAAACAACTTTTTGTTAGCCCAAGTCTATTTCAATGATGCCTCAAGCCTTAAATGGGGATGGAAATAGTTTTGGGCTCAGGTTTGCAACCTGGACTCAATTCCAAGCCCACAGTCTAGGCCTAGTATTAAGTGCGTAACCTCGTGCCTCTTAGGCCTAAGCTATGCGCCTGGACCCACGCACCAAGCGTCTCATGGGCCAAGTGTAAGGTCTAAAGGCTCCAAAAAGTGAGACTTTCTCTTATAGAACATTTATTATACATAAAAATAAAAAAAAACAACCTTGTTTTCAAGATTTAATGTTAATTTGTAAATTTATTGCATTCTTTCTCTACAAAGACATTTATTTTCTAGAGTCCCCCGTATCCACTAAAAGGAAACTATTGGATAATAGATCAAATAGCAAGAATGCTTAATTAAACTTATTATTTAACCACTAAAAAATTTTATTCCAACGCAACTTGGATTTTGAAACATCATCAGTGAATCTTTTAAGTAATTGATTTAAATTCAAAACCAAAATTTTCTTAAAAAAGCTAAATTTAACAAAGAAAGATAAATTAAAAAAACATGAGATAACTTAAAATTAGTAAAAAAATAATATAAAAAACATAATAAAGCCCAATATCCAATTGCATTAAATGTTGAAGGATGAAATTGAGAAAATCCAAGTGAATCTTCTAAACCTGACTTAATCTCTTAAATTCATAAATTGTTAAATTGTAGATTCAGGCTTATTAAAAAAACCCAATTTAATATTGAATGATGAAATCAGAAAAAAAATATCAATTTAAGAAATTTACCGAAGTAGAAAACATATAAATAAAAATGAAGAAGGATGAAATCATAATTTTTTTTAAATGATCTCAAATAAAATAAACAACAATTAAAAAAATAAAGATTAAATCTGACTAATTAAAAAACTAAAGGAGGATGAGATTGAAAATAAATTTCAATTCTATAAATAATTTAATTAAAAAAATATAAATTAAAAGAAAATTGACCAAATCCAAAGAAAACAACAGATAAAATGACTACTGCAAAATTTTAAAAGGTTAGGTGTGGAAATTAAGGAGAAAAAAATGGAAAACATGAAAAGAAATGATGCCAAATTGAGAAGAACTATGCCACACGTGTCATCTAGAAAGGTAGGCCCCACCATGATGAATTATAAAATATTAATGATTTTTTTTTGCCGTCGTAATCTGTTGCATAGTAGGGCATTTAACACATGCAACAACCATTGTTTTCTTGTATATTTATAAAAATATTAATTTGCTCATGAAATTGTATGATAATCATGAAATTATGAACAAGCCCCTGAAAACAAAGGAAGAAAATTTTGATTTTAAATGTAATAGTCATTTTATTTATTGAGATCTGAAAAGTGAAATATATATATAAAAAAGCTTATAGTTGCAAGTTAATTAATTTTTTATTTTTAAAAATAATTATGTAATTATATTGTGAAAAAAGAGCAGGGAAAGAACGATGAGAGGAGACAAGACCAAAATAGGATTATTTTCGATAATAAAAAATTAATTGTGTCCGTGCGAGTGTTTAATTGTGTTAGCGAGTGTGTGTTTAGCTAAAAGCAAGGAGTGTAGCGTGATGGCAAAGGGTTTGAGATTTGCACAGCAGGTCTCGAGTTCGAGTCAGGGCGTGCACTTCTTGTAAAAGCCTGGGACAGCCGGGGTTTTACTCCCTCACCTGAACCCACAAAATACGCTTTCCAGAAAGGTGAGGTTTCCTCGAATCCAAAAAAATAAATAAATAAAAAGTTTAGCTAAAAGCAAGTGTGACTTGTTTTTGCGTAACCCATAGTTGCAACATAGGTTATTATGGGTCCTAGCAATTGAAAAATAAGGTTTATAGCTAACCAAATAGTTTTAAATTATAGTTTCATTTGAACATAGAAGTTATTTCGTAAACAAACTCTCTAAATTAAAATGCTAACAGTTATATAAATAAATATACTAACATATATTTCATTTCATAATTAATATACAATTTATTATTATTATTATTATTATTATTATTGTATCATAAAAACTGAATGTGATAGTAACGAAAAATAATTAATAGAAACAAAGTCATGAGAAGTTCTTACACAAAGAAGATATTTTACCAGCAATGCGAGGGCAATGATGTCCAATAAGTCTGAAAGATTTTGGCGAAGAAGATCATCCAAATGTTGCGGTGATTACAGTTTGGATTGCATTCGCAATTGGAAAGATTTCAAGCGGAAGTGTCCTCTTTGCAATTTTCGATTTCAATTCTTGGTTTTGCAGAATCAGTCTCTCCTCTTGTCGGTAAAATTACCGGCGATGAAGGAGGGAAAAAGGATCACTCTGCATGCTGAGTTCGGTTTTGTAGATAGGCAACGTTATTTGATGGTTTACTGCTGATTTTTAGTTTGATTGTTCGGTTGATAGAGATATGTAGAGCTGAATTAGAAATTGCTAATCGGAGAAGTAGGCTATTACCGTGGCGGCGAACATTGGGGGAGCGATCACTGGATTCTCAAAGAAAGGTTTAGTGGCGTGCTAGGTACCCTAATTAACTGGAGAGAGAGGATGAGTGAATTAGAACTATCTTTCTTAGAGTTCATTGCTGGTGTTGTTGATATGATGCTATTTCAAATTATTGGGTTTTTAAAAAATAAAAATAAAAAAGATCTATGTGCAAAATATATATTAGACACCACACCAGCCGCTTGCCACTCAGCCAGCACCAAGCAGGACGTGCAGGACGTTGCAACAAAATTTGCACACCAGCCGCTTGCCACTCTGCCAACACCAAACAACAACCTGCAACAAGATTTGTAAATGCAACAGAATAAATCCTTTGTATTCCTTCTCCCATTCTGTTATAAGAGTATAGGACGAAATAGTTTGTCAGAGTTTGTTATACTAAGCTGTGTATAAATACAGCAGTGTTCATGTAAAAACATAACAGAGTGTGAAATAATAAGTGACACACAGTGTTATATTTCCCATGAAAATGTAAGAACATGTATCACAGAATGATTTTCGTCCTTCATGTAAAATCTCTCTTCCTTCATCTTTTCATATCATCTTCAGTTTGTATCAATATATAATCGAAGATTGCATGCTGTTCCTATATCTTCCAGAAATTGTCTCGAGCAGGTATTCTCTTCCAAACCTACATTGATCGAGCTCTCAATTGTTGTGTTTTGTGTTTTTGACAAGCACATTGGCGAAGTGATTATTTTGTGTGACTGCATGCATTCCTCGCCTTTTCCTACTATGGATTAAGGTGGATGCTTCCTACTTTTGCTTTCATACATTACCAGAAAATCAATAGCATCAGGCTAGGATGTGCTTCGTTCTTCTCCCTTTTTAGGAAAAATGTTATGAACCATTTCTTTGTTTGTTAGAAAATCTGTTTGATCTTATTGTTTCTTCCTACTGATTCTAATTTCATGTTTTTGAACTTTCAGAATATATCAAGAGATGGTTTCATGAAACAAAGAATACTGCAGAGGATAGAACCGTGGATTCAAAGGGCTACAGACCATCCTTGAGGACCCAGATCCATCCGTTATTGTTCATCTTGCCTCCTCTCTTTTTGTTGCAAGCCTTGGACTCAAGTCCGATGCTCAGTCAGGACAGCTTGGTGTTGAAGACAACTTTCTTGAACGGTTGCAACCTTTTTTGCGTGGTTGGGTCAACACGATTTAGCATGAGCTAAGGTACACAATTTAAATACAATTGCATCACTTTCAGGCTTTCAACTTCATCTGTAAGATAATGTAAAATTTACGTTAACATTATAGTGAGAATAAAATGTCCTGGTAGATGTTTTGCAGGAAGCGTCTTACCATGGAAACATATGACTTAGTGGTTGAGTACAACCAAAACAGCCACAACTAACGCCACAGACACAGCTATAACTATCCCAAACAAACCCCAAGTGTGCAATGTAATTTGGCTCATTTCTGTCTTTAGCCTTGTTGCATTTGGAGGAGCACTGAAGCTATGAAGCTATGAAGCTATGCTAGGAGCCTCACTGGCTGAGGCATCAAGACTTCTTATTATTGAAAGTCGTTTGTGGTTCGTGTGAACTTCTCCGTGATAATTTCGCAAGCATTTGCTCAATTGCATTAATAATCATCATAGGTAGCTCTGTTGTTGCTGGAGAATGAGCCAAATTTTGTGGATAAAGATGCTCAACTGGGGGTGGAATTTGAGTTGGAACATGGAGATACAATGCCGAGGATCTTGCCAGTGGTAAAGCAGGAAGCAAAGTTCTCTTGGAAAGGATGCAGAAATGATGTGCTGGTCCTACCAAGCATGATCAGCAGATGCATTGAGCGCAGCTTCTCGACGATTTCCGGTGGAATGGGCTGCTCTTCTTTGTTTTGAGGAAGGTGGGGAAGGGGCCGGGCTTTCAGTGTACATCTTTCCTCTTCTTTCTTTCTTTCTTTTTTTTTTTGGCTTAAACTCTCGATCTAAACATCTCATGGTTGGTTTAAGCTGGCTGTCCTTGTAAGAAAGGATCATTTCATAAAGAATACCATTTGCCAAGCAAAGACAGACTGATTATAAGGTAAAAAAAGTAATTGTTAGAATCCTGAAAGAGATCCCAGGTAATGGCCAGATCCTGTACGCAAAGAAGTGCATGGATGTGGATCCCATTTGCCTCTGGAAACGGGAGAATCTGAGACATGCGAGTCAGCGTATTCTGAAAGAACCCCCCATATGTAAGGTTTTATTTTGTGCAATTTGACAGTTGAACTATGAATAGGCATCAGCTCTTTCTGTATTCTGACTCGAGAAATTAGAGAGCACTAGCTTTCTTTTCTGATAGCTCTTTATTTCTGACAGGGGCATCTCTACTTTTGTCAACCTAGTATTTCTACTTAGTAGGGGCCAAAAGGAAAAAGAAACTTCCTCTCGGAACAGTCTGTTATACTGCCAGCTCGTCACTGTCAGAATGCATCAATTGTTACAGCTTTTTACATGACATTAGCTCATAAAAGCACACATCAAACAATACATTCTCTGTGAATCCCAAGGAAAGAAACGGATTTGTGTTAGTGCATGAATGGCTTCTAGATAGCAGATCACTGTCACTCTTCTTCTGGTTCTTCCTCTTCCTGGAGAAGATTTTCTCTATTATCATGTGCCCAAAAACCACGCACATCTATAAGCATGCTGGCTACAGTCCCTCCTTGTTTGCAAGCTAGCAGATCAGCGAGTGTAATCCTCAATGGGTCAGCTGGCTTGACCATATCCCATATTTCATCCCTCACATCCTCAATGCACAATTCATAGTTACCGCCCTCGATCCATTTCTGGTGTACATCTCTGTTTGACAAGTAAAAAACTTGTTTAAGTGGGACGATGTTTATACCAACAGCTGAAACTGTAAAAAATCAAAAGGACCAGTATATGGTAACTGTGATCTTTATGTGCCTTTCAATCTAAATATCTAGGTTCGTGTCTCTGAACATTTGAGGCTTGCAGAATTGCTTAAGCACTACAAGCAGGAAACCACAGAGTTTTCTCTAGCAGGTAGCTCTCAGCTTTTAGATGCTCCCTTTCTTTACTTCCATGTTTTAAAATTGGTTGCTCGTGATGAAAATTTAAGTTTCACAAACTCGCTCTTAGCAACCAAAGAAGACAAAAATAAAAACAAACATGAAAATTGAAGCAATGCAATTCAGGCTAATTTAAATGCTGAAAGAATGTTCACCTGAAAAGTGAGTGAATATCAGGAGTGATGAGAAATCCCCGTCCACTAAGATCAAGACAACGAAATAAATATGCCAACCCTTCAGGAGTGTCTTTGTTTTCTAATGCCAAAACAAAGTCAAGAAAACTTTCAAAGTCCATCTCCCGCGTATTCCCTCCACCACCTTTTCCACGGCGGACATGCTCATCATACACTATCAAAAGCATAACAAACACATGCTCATCATACACTATCAAAAGCATAACAAACACGGAATGGAGACAATAATCTCGGGCAATTACATTCTTAAGATAAGAAACCAAAAGGTCTAGCATTATAGATTCTGATAGGAGAATAAGAACTCCTACCTCTCTCAATAAAGATTCCTGTCAGCGTACCATCTGCATATTCTCCAAGTTCTTGCTTGCTCAGTGTTCCATTCATATCTTTATCAAGGGCAAGGAACATATCTACAGAGGAATGAACCGTGATTAGATACACAAGACTCAACCTCATGCTCCAAGCCAAATCACAATATTTCCTGAAACTTGGATCATCAAATCTACACCTTGTAAACTCATAGTCAATCGTTCTGCATCACTAACCACTAGCAATTTCAATCGATGTACCTTGTAGAAATAGTCAACAGGTGAACCTCAAGAGAGTTTACGTTCACTTCTTTCTTTCCTCTGCCCTGGACTCTCAGCTATTACCAATCATTTACTCATATATTGCCTACCTCTTTTGTGATGTTTATCATAATCTTATGTCATTACCACTTGATAATTTGATGATTATCAAACTGCACTGATCTCTATTTAATGCTTAATCACAAAGTTGAGAAGGCTTGTAAATGAATGCACGCACACATCAAACCATCACAAAAAAAACAACAACTAAATAAACAGACAACAGTTTAGTAGTAGTTTGGACGAGAATAAAAAAGGACAACAAAAATTCAAACCACTCACCACATATGCGTTGTGCGGATGTCAAAGAAAACCAATTTTCAGCTTGCTCACTGTCAGTGACTTCCTCCTCACTTTCCTATTTATAGAAAAAGGTTAGAATGAAAACTTAGATTCCAACCAAGATGTATGGGGTTATTCACACACAGTACTGTCTTGCACTTCTTTAACTGGATGTAGAGAATGGAATAGGCATACTATAATGCATTTAAGCACTAATTATTTATCAGATAAAGAAAGCAGGAAAGAACTGGGCATTTGTATTCCCTTGTAACAAGCAACGACAACATTCAAGTCAATTATATTTCTAAGAAAATCATCTCTAGGCAAACAAGTTCTATTTCTAGCATTCTATAGTAAAATGACTTGGAAAGATGTAGCAAGATTTTTGTTTTCAATAATGGAAGTAAAGTAGTGGATGGAATTTGAAAGTAAAAAATCTATGTATCTGAAAGGATTCCTTAGCTGTGTGTATTCTGATAGGATTGTATTCCTTAGATGTATCTGTTAGTTAGTTCCTGACTTATCTTATGTACAACTCATATATATAATAGACACAAAACAAAATATATCAATGAGACCTACCTGATTTTCCTCCACATTTCTATGTTTCAACTTTCATGATGTCAAGAAAGAAGATCCTAAATTCCCGCAATCTTTTCATTTAGTTTCTTCTTAAATCATATTGGCATAGTCACAGAGTCGTGAAAGAAGGGGGGAAGGCAGGAAAAGGGGCAAAACAAATGGAGAATCTAGTAAAGGAATTTAGTGTCAGAAAAAAACCAGCAGGTGTAAAACAAATATCAATTGTTTATCCATGCGACTAGAAATTCAAAACATATAAATCTATAACCCACCTGGTGCAATTCCATTAATTCCTGGAGACAGTTGCTAAGAAGCACCTTCTTTATGCAGGCTTTCCCTGTAAAGAAAACTAACTGTCAACTATTATGAAAAGCCAGTTGAAGAGGAAGTTCAGAATACCTTAAAAATAACCATAATCTTACAAAGAGGAAAACCAGACAGAGAAAAGTAACAATTAGACCGTTTAAATCTTTACCCACATTTCCCCACCATTCACAATTACAAGAATTTCCATAATCCATACATTAAACTAACATCTTTGAAAGGGCAGATCAATATATGTGTCTGTTTCCCTTTCAAGCCCCAAAAGATTATGCAACTCACTCTTCAAACATTTAGGTGATTGATGTTATCTTCAGCTTATCAAGTTATTTGCAGTAACTTATTATCACCCTTGGTCATCAGCAAAATGATAACATCTAATGTTAGAATGACTTCAAAATTTGAAACCCCATCCTCACTAAATTTGATTTCAAGCGTTTATTTAGCTAGTTAAGAGGAGACCATGAAGTATATGTACCAAAGAGTAAATTCATACTCTATATTCTAATAAAACATTTAAAGAGAACCCACAGATTGTGGTAATAAGCAAACATATGTTATTACTGTAACAATCAAATATCAAGAATGATTGCATGAATTAAAGGGGAAATAAATTATCATTATTGAATAACTGAGAAAGGAAAAAACTCTGCTGTAGTAAAAGGGGGTAACCATGCAAACCTCGCCTATGAGGATCACAAAAGAAGAAGAATTTGTGAGCAGCTATGCGACAATACATTTGAATAAATGCAGCAGGCATATCCTGTAGTTGTGCTAAATTAGGGATAAGACCTCGTATGTAAGCCTCCATTTCCTGAAATAGAACAAAGTAGTCCTTGTTTTATACAAAAGATTGTAAAAGTGAATTACTATAAATGTGTTCATAAAGATCTAATAGTAGGAAGACCCGATAGCCAAATGTGGTGTTAAAAAAAATGCATAAAGTCATACATGAGGCTGAAGAAATCCATCAGAATCCTCGTCAAGCTCACTCATATCGATTCTGGCCTGTGTAAGCGAAACCTGAACAACAATGAACAGTAATCAGCGCTCAAAAAGAAAAGGATTAACTTCAATAGAGAGATAAAGGAAAGAAAGTTGTGAATAATAGCATGGTCCTAAAAAGCCCTACTCACAGTGCGCATCACATAAAGGTAAAATGGTAAAATAGCAATTCTTCCAGATTCATCCTTTTCAAACTTCATGAAATTAGATGGGCTGAAAAAGCGCCGGCATTTGGGGCCTATTTGCTCTGTACATACCGAAGCTATGTGACAAAAATCTTCATAATTCATCTACAACATGATAATCCAGAAGATAAGTCAGGTTAAAGTGAAAAAAAATTATTAGGTTATAGAGTAAAACATCGTGGAACAAATCTAGCCTAACAGATGTAAATAGCAAAAATAAGTGCCAAGGCATCATGTAGTATGTTACCAATGCTTAGCATAACTTCTCATTATCTGATAATGCTAAGCTAGGACATTCTTCAATGAAAACAAGTACAGATTTTAGTAACTGAAATATAGAAATCTGCCAAGCACATTAACAACATTTGGTATGATACAAAAACAGACTGGCACAGCAAGTCTCACAAACCTTTTCTGCACCAGTGGCATCATCAATCACACAATTTTCTCTCAAGCAAACCCACATTGCATCGAGATCATCCGCATTAAGTAAAAGATCTGATTGTTTCTGCAAGAATTGAGTTTATCATGTTACCAATAAAGCAGACCAGCATATGCTTAGGCCACCAAAAAGTAACAAGTATAACAAGCAGAAGGGTTGACACAGTACCTTCAAAAACCGATATTTTGCCAGCCTCTGGACTCTATGACTTATTGATCCTTCTTCAGGTTTCTAAGTAAAGAAAACATGAAAACGGATATAAGAAAATCAGCAAATAATAAGGGGAAACACAAAATACCATGATAATAAATAAGTCAAGATCTAAGCTTCCAATCAATAAAACTCTTCCATTCCATCTAAAACAAGTGAAACCCAGAATTTATTTAGTAAATCCTTAAACAGAAGAGCGCACCAAAATTAAAGTTGTAAAGTAACAGACTTGTATCTAGTTATAAAATAGTTTAAAATCAAAAGAAAAGGGCTTCCAGCAACATGCCTTCTTGTAGAAACTTGGTATTGTGCCACCTTCAGCACTCTTTTGTTGCTTCTCTTTGAAAATATCTAGCAATATTCTCTTCGTCTCAAGCTCTACAATCCCAGCGAAAATAAACCAAGTTAGATTTTAATTTTTAGAAACCCAAATATATCTTTGAAGAAAATAACTAATTAGCCTTAATCAACCTATAAATCATCAATCAAAGTAATAGTACAAATCATGCAAACACTGAGAACTCTGATTACAAAATTAAGCAAACAACATTTCACAATGATCGTTATATAAGTACAGTCACAGCTCTAATCTTGCTTCTATTCCATAAACAATTAACAAAAATATACAATTAAGAATAAAAATTAGCTAAGATAATAAGAAACGGACCCATAAGAGCTTCGGATCCGAGCCCGGCACCGGATCCGATGAACCGGCGGAGGTTACGGACCCAAAGCATTGACGAAGCCGGCGGGATTCTCCTCTGAGCTGCCTCGTGGCTCTCGCCATCGCTAGACCCACTGTACATGGCCAAATTACAGTAATCCAAGTTGTCTCGGGAGTGTTCGGAGTTCAAATCGGCGAGTTAAGACACTAGAATTACGTGCATTGCTGATTTGGAAACCAAAGACCCTAGCTCTCTCTCTCTCTCTCTCTCTTTCTATCTGGTTTTTCGATTTGTTAGCTTCTTCTGTTAGATTCAAAAGTTACGAAGAGACGGAGTTTTTCTTTAATGTGATGTTTTTTTTAATTTGGAAATCGAAATTGATTACATTTTATGAGGATTTGTTACTGTGATAGATTTTAGGTTTATGATTTAAAAAAAAATATTTTATAAAAAATATTGAAAGTTGTTTTGAAAGATATAAATTTAGTTAAAATTATAATTCGAATTAAAATTGAATAAAATATAATTTAATGTATTTAATTAAGAATGTTTTTCATAACTTCTTGAGCGTGTAATAATATCAGGTAAAATATCATCATAAATAAAATTAGGATTGCGATTAAATTCTATAAATATTATGTCATCATGGAATTTTCTTCTAATATAATTATGTAGTGTCATTAAATAATATTAAATACTAATTTTACGAATAAAATACAATGAAAAATTTTGTTGCATTTTTTTATTTTACTGAGTCGGACCCAATTCAATGTATTTAGATTGAGACCGAAACTCATTGGGATCATGAAAGCTGAATTAATTCGCGTGAACAATGTTGCATCACATAAAAATTTTGCTTTTGTTAAGCTGCGGTCACAGCCGCAATTTAAGTGGGTTCCACCAAAACAAAACTTAGTTTTTAACTTAACCAAACATTAATATTTGTGATTGACTGTAAATTTTAGCCGCAGCCTCAATGTCAAACGAGCACTAAATATTTGGTGTGCGGTTTAGGGTGTGTTTGGAGACTCAAACCGCGTTTTCAAAAATTTTTTTTTTGTTTAAAATAAATTTTTATATATATTTTTAAATTGTTTTGATGTGCTGATATAAAAATATTTTTTTAAAAAATTTTATTTTAATGTATTTTTAAATAAAAAGTACTTTAAACGACTACTATTATTATATTTTCAAATAAACTCTTAATTTATTTTTTATTAAAATTTAAAAAATTATATTTTTAAATTGTTTTAATAGAAAAGCATAAAAGATAATTTTTTTAAAATAAAAATATATATTATTTTAATATATTTTTAAAAGTAATTGTTTAAATCTCAAACGTTACCACCAAGTTTTTCAAATGTTGATTAAGTCCTGATATTTAACCAATTATACTTAAACACCCCAACATTTATGGTATTGTCTATTATGCCATTCTACTTTGATTAATAAATTTTGTGGTTTAAATGTCATAACAATGATTTTCCCCTGGCATAAACTTAAAAAACTACAAATTGATAATTTTATTGATCCTACCTTGTGTGCAATTATTTTCATGGGAAAAAAAAAGTGACAAATCATGTCCATAATGGTTCTAAATATAAAAAAGGTTAATCATATCAGATTAACCAAACAAAAAAAAGAAAAGAAGTGAGGTGATGTTATCATTGAAACACTCCTACCGTGTTTGAGAGTATAGTTATGATTATTTTTTAAAGTATTTTTTACTCAGAAATATATTAAAATAATATTTTTTTATTTTTAAAAATATTTTTGATATCAGCACATAAAAATAATCCGAAAACACAAAAAAATATTAATTTGAAGTAAAATAAAAAATAAAAAAATTTATTTTTTTTCAAAAAAGCATTTGAAATGTAAAAATAAACATGGTAGTAATGATTGTTCTTTATAGTGTTTTTCACTT
>Ga0325405_1000737_pt1 | contig 32026 bp, 13 predicted proteins | sample PopdelMetagenome_21_FD_205663 | JGI IMG/M metagenome (GOLD analysis project Ga0325405, IMG submission 205663) | Populus deltoides microbial communities from Bellville, Georgia, United States - Xylem-Control-R2 | ecosystem: Host-associated > Plants > Phyllosphere > Stem > Wood/Secondary xylem... | reverse complement strand
AAGCACGTTCCTCACATCGACTCGATATATCCAAGGAAATTAATTTTTCTGGTGTTAATCGCAATGCTGTAATCTATAAATAAGAAAAAAGGAGTAAATGTTTTTAACTGTCAGGTCAAACTTTTCATATTTAAATTATTATTGAAAATATCAACTTAACCCAAACGTTGTCTAAATTGTTGAGGGGATATTTCTTTTCAGGTGTCGACAGAAGAGGCCAAGTGGGCTTGTTGGGAATGGGCACGCACTCATACGAGTGCCCATTGTCGTTGATTACAATGTGCGGCAAGCGGTATTTTTTTTAAAAAAACTATAATAGTTAGCGTGTCTAGAATAGAAGTGTGATTTGTTTTTTTACGAACCCGATATTTTTATCTCAAACACTATAACATTTAAAAAACGTGATGCAAATTATATTTTTAAATTTTTTAAATTATTTTTATTATGTTTTTAGATTATTTTGATGTATTGATTTAAAAAAAAAAATTTAAATAAAAAAATATTATTTTAATATATTTCTAAATAAAAAACACTTTGAACTATAATTATTACTATAATCTCAAACATGCCCTAAGCTATTATAAAAGAATGAGAAATAAATGGTGATTGGTTAATGTTTTTTAATTCTTGTTATTGCAGCATATTTATATTTTTAAAAGAATATATATTTTATTATTATAAATTATTTTTTTAATATTTTAATATGCTAATATCAAAAATAAAATTTTAAAAATAAAAATATTTAAATATATTTTTAAATAAAAAAAACTAAACATAGTAAAAAACACTACCTAAATTGTTGCATGCTAATGGGTGGTGAAAAGGAGTTTTGATTCATTCGAGAAACTGTTTCTTGATTTTCCTCGTCAAGAAAAATACAAGATGTAGTTCCTGGCAACCTGCCTGCCTCCTTCGAAAGAAAAGAAAATCCGTGAGCCATCTTTTGTCCAATGACTCACGCTAGGCATGAAAAGTGGTCGCCATTCCCACTGTGCAATCCACGACGTACTGGGCTTTCATAAAATAAAAATAAAAAATCTCAATTTAGCCTCGAATTTACTATTCCTTCTAAATTGAATCTTAAATCTATGAATTTTATTAATTTAAGTCTATAATATTTCTTAAATGGAGAGTTACGTCACTTTATCAATTTCTTTTGGTAGTTTAAGTGTGTAATAAAACAACCTCAATTTAAAGAAAAATTAAAATAAAAGAAAGAAAATGAGCCCTAACATTTTCAGTTTGATATGCTTATTTACTAAAACGACAATAGTTCTCTTTGATTTACTAATGAGCCCTAATATTCTCAATATTTACTAAAACGAAAATGGTTTGAAAATCTAAAATAAAATGGTGATGAAAATTAACAAAAGGATTTGATTGAGAATTTTTTGAAACATTTGAGGATAAAATTAAAAAAATTAATAGATTTTGAACTCAACCAAAAATGAATTTATAGGTTTGAGATTAATTGGTTTTATTTTTAAAAAAACCACATACTGTATTGTGAGTGCATGGTGGAATTAGAGGGAGTTTAGTAGTGCAGTCAAAACACTGTTTGTTTAAAATTTATTTTTTTAATTTAAAATTATATTTTATTATTTTTAAATTATTTTAATATACTAATATTAAAAATAAAAATAAAATTATTTTAATACATGAATAAGTCCCACTAACAGAACTATTTATTATATTTTTTTTTATCATCTAGGAGGAATTACTGTCCTACTACTTGCGGGGAGAATGCACTCCTCTTTCCTTTTTTTCAATTTTTTTTTGCCGGATTTGCTTTAAAGAGGGAGGCTAATCGGTAAGATGACTTGATAATTATGTTAGCTAGCAAACGTTAATTCTAAAATCTAACCCCACGTAAATTAAAACCAATTAGCGATGTGATTAAGCTATTACGTAATATTATTGTGCTCTTTAAGTATAATTGCTTTCTCTCTTTGCTTTCCAACATAAATCGTTTTTTCTTTTTTTGTCATTTTCATGAGTTTTGACTCAAAGGAAGCAGGATATTCTTGCTCTCAGCTAAAAGAAGACTGGTTTAGAAATCCATTATTGTTTTTAGTAAGAAATAATTTCTTATGATAGTAACAATGTCAATCAAGCCAAAATCTTCAAAGAAAGCACTTCTGAACATCAAAATAGAAAGGAACAGGTCATCGTCACAAGTTGCTGCTTGTTTATAGAATTCTGTTTGCTGCTGTATAGTTTTTCATGGACAAAAAGTAACCACCTGCTCCTTCAATGACTAATGTCGAACCATTTCCAATTTGGACAAAAAGGGTTGTTACTTTGCCGGTCTTCTTTACACGCAATCTCCAAAAAGGGATGCAATTAAAACAGAAAAAGAAGCAATGTCTTAAGTACTTGTATCACCTTTCCTTGGTGAAATATTTGAGTTGCCAAACCTTTCCACTTCATCTACTGTAGTTTCATGGCCCTCATTAAAATTACCATACAACAATAATGTTAGGATCCCAAGGCTATGGATTCAGGAACTTTCATAGATGCAGCCTTCTGTGAGGGATAGTTGTTGGTGGATATGGGGCATTATGTCGCTTGGCCCAAGATTATCGATGGGGGGGCGCTGCTTATGGTGATAAGTGACTGATTGGTAAGCCATTGCTAATGCTAGAGCCTGCACATGCGAAAACAGAAACAAATAATTAATTGGTCATTTAAAAACATTCAGATCTTTACAGCAGTAATTCTAATGATGCAACTTTCGATCACCAAAAAGTTGTAAATGTGCAAAATAATCAAGCATCTTACAATGTGATCATGGTTAGGACGAGCATAGATGCCGGTGGTGATGGTGGTTCTTCTTCGAGTACCCTCTGAAGGTGGATTGGATATGTTTTTAAAGCCAGTTGGAACAACAATTACTGGGAAACCAACAAGATTTCCCAAGCAAACTCTCTCCCAGTCAGTTGCATTACCAATGAATGCATCGACAGTGAAACTTTTTTTCACTTCCTGAATTAATTTTCGCCGAGCCCTTTGTGCCTGTGGAAAAATAATCTAAATCTGAATATATTGCATATCTCAAAATAAGTAACAGGTTAAATTTTGCCGACTTTCTCTAGATTGAACAAAGTTCTCAGAGTTGCTCATAACGACTGTTATTGGCCTGTGCTGCTACTTCTAATACATTGCAGAACTTGCCAAATTCACAAGAAAAGACTGCATGACACCCATATGATTGTCATGCTATGGACCAACCTTTTATAAAATCACAGTAAATTCTCTAGCACCCTTAGCTCTCTACTTACCAGAAATGACCAGATTTCCAGGTTTAACATATCAAAGAGAAAAAATTAACACCTTTTAAATCATGTGATGGTAGAGTAGTAGATAACAGACCTGCACATAATCAATGGCTGGAATTACACGTGCACGACGCAATTCAGTGGGCCATTGATCTTGAGCTTCATAAAGGTCATCCTGCCTGGTGCGTTGCCACTCATCAAAATGAGCCAACATCTCTACGTCCATGGTAAAATTTAAGATACCTTGAACAGAGTCGACGGTGTAATTCAACTTAAAAGGAACCGTTTTAACACCCTTCGATTTGAGAACATTAACAACCTGGCATCACCATCTCAAAGAACACATTTATGATCTAAAATAACCCAGTCTCAGTCTTTACAGTCAATAAATTCAGCAGGAAGGATCTGATTTTGTAAGAATTACATGAACTGCTTATGGCAGGTGTTGCCTGTTTTTTTACTTTCCTTTTTCTATTATGCAACCTCAGGATTCAGTTGTGTGATATATGAGAAAGAAATAGGTGCACTAACCTCCATTTCAGCATCATCCGTATACCCAACTGTAAGCCTTTTAATGTCAACAGAAAATGGATCATCAAGGGGAATATATCTTGAGGAGAGATCATCAGGGTCCTTCCCTCGAATGGTGTCCAGAACAACCGTACAATCTTCAGCACTTCTGCAGAAAGGTCCCAGCTTATCCTGTAAAAGCAATGTGAGATACTAGATTCCACAGGCAGCGCAGTACTATCAAAAACAGAAATCATGTGAAACAACGGTTGTTACCAAGCTTTCTGCTATGCTCATCACACCAGTTCGACCAACCATACCAAAAGTTGGACGCAATGCTGTCACACCACAACGAGCTGCAGGATATGTAATTGAGCCAGCAGTTTCTGAACCGATTGCAAATGGAACCATTCCTGTTCAAGAATGCCTCCTTTATTAAATGGAAAATGAGTATGAAAAAAATGTCTTCTATATATAATCAGGAAAACTTAAAAAAAAAAAAAAACTGTCTTCTTGTTGCAGGCAAAATTCGCATCGATGTTCTTCGATGTCTTCATCACTACCTCATACTATTCAAGAGATGTTGAATATGGTTATATTTGATATGGGTTTTGCAAATTGATTAAAGTGTTTTTTTTTTTACTTTTGTCTGGGAAAAACTGTAAGTATATTGGTTATAAACTTTTGACTTACATCAAAAGTTTGTTACAAAATCAAGTCAAAACTGATTTAATCAAAAGTAAGAATTTTTAACTTTTAACTTATGAATTATAACTTATACTACATTCCTTTTTCAAAAAGGTTGTTTTGAGTCATTTTAATCAAACATGTTTCTACTTGCAGTCATTTTAACTCATTTTTATCATAAGTTATCTATGAAAAACTACTTTTGAATTATTACTCAAAATCAAAAGTCGTAATTCAAAAGTCATGCCAGACAAACTCTAAGTTTAACAATCACCATATGAAAAGGATAGCACATGGGTGGACATCGAAAACAGTGTGAGATCAGAAGAATACCAGCTGAGGTGCTGGCAGCGGGCCCAGCTGACGAGCCAGTTGAAAATTCCTCGATGTTCCAAGGGTTTCTTGTCCTACCCCCAAACCAGATATCATCATATGCAAGCGATCCAGAGACAAGCTTAGCAACTAGAACTGCCCCTGCAGACTTCAACCTGTATCAAGCATAGCACAAATCAAATTAACTAAATGAAACATCATTTACATTCGAATTGCAAAAGAGATGTTTTCATATTTGTTTACTACCTCTTGTAAACCCAAGCTTCAATATTAAGAACTTGATCTTTGAAACTTCCAGAACCCCATGTTGTCTTGTATTGAGGCACGGCAATAATATCTTTTAACCCATAAGGAATCCCATGGAGAGGTCCTATAAGATGAAACGAAAATTTTAACCATGGAAATAAAAAAAACTGATTGACAAGAACAAAGAATCTGGTCAAAAGACTAGAGATGCATGAGAAAATAAGAAAAAAAAGTGGACAGGCTCATCTATCATTACGAATCAAAGAGGCTAACTAAGCAACATCTATGCATATTAAACTATGATATGTGAATATTGTGCCCAAAAACCTGGACTTTTCATTTCTATGTCAATGGCATTAGCTTACTAGTGGATCCATAACATGGAAAATATCAGTACACCTGCTCTGGAGGGAGAATGACTAAGCTCAGATTATAATAACAGTGAATATATAAAGTAGGTACCCAAATACACTCCTTTGGCAAGCAATCCATCAGCTTCTTTTGCTTGTTTATAAGCCAATTCATCAGTACAAGTGATCACTGATTCCAGAACAGGATTGTACCTGGTATTGTGCAAGCAATCTGCTATTACTACACAAAAAAAATGAGAAAAAGACCCTGAAAAATATAATGGTACAAGAACCACGCTAGTAATCTTTCTCTTGTTTTACCTCTTTAATCTCCGTAGAAAAATTTGTACAAGCTCCAGAGATGTAATCTGCTTCGTCCTAATCAGTTCCCCTAATTCAAGTATCTGACAAAGACCAACCAAATTTACAAATGAACTACGAAAAAATAAAATAAAACCACAGCCCATAAATAAGGCAAATTCATTATGTAGCAGCTTTCATTTACACTCATAAAGGCAATATCTTCTTCAGTTTTCGGCCTCTGAATGCCAGAGAGGGTTGGATAACTGAAACTGTTGCTTGCATTTTCCACTTGCTCATCTGTCCACTCAGGGTTAAAAATTAAACAAGATGGGTTATGCAACCCTCCATTCTCAGAAGCCACTAATTCCCTATTAGCTGCAAAAATTGGTAAATTAAGCTCTTTTGCTTCCCTCGCAATGTCCAACACCTGAATGAGTAGAGTAATTTCATCCAAAATTTAATGGTCAACACAAGGGTTATTTTCAGTAACAAAACAAAACACACACTCTAATTAAAAGGTCTATTCTCACAATCACCTTAGTATCATCGAAGAAGTTGGCATCAAGCATTTTGAATGCCTCTCTAAGTTGTGAGCCTTTATTAATCTTCTCTGAACATCTGTTGTTCTTACTGTCCTGATGAAACAACATATCTAGAATCCATTACACATAGCACCGTACATGCATATACAAAATCGACCACATTCATAGACTGCCATGCTTATGTTGATCGATGGATCTTAATTATCTGAACTTAACAATTACAGGGCTGGACCAAAACTTTATCAGTCACTAAAACTTCCCGCATTTTTTTAAATGGTCTCACCTGTTTTTACAATTGTTATAGAAAAGCAAATATCATTTCTAAAAAAAAGATAATTGGAACCAGAAGAAATCACCAAAATTTCTAATCGGTGACCAGTATTGATGACATGAACATATAATTATGTTAATTTCTTGAACTTGTGTATGCAGTGAGAGAAGGTGGGATCTTTACCATGACCATGTCGTTACTTTCTGCGAGAAAACGGTTGTGTAGTGTTAGAAATGGCGGATTGAAGGTGGGATCTTCATGGGACTGAGACAAGCACGCAGATCGAGCTTCAAAAAGAAAACAGAAGAGTGCAAAACAGAAGCAGAAACGTTGCAACCCAGTGGAAGGGGAAGGACGACCGTCGAGTTCCATTAGCTGCCACGTTTGTCGTTCAAAGTTAGTATCTCAGCTCACTCTTTTCGAGTTCTGGTTCTGCATAATACAGAGAATGAGATTCTTAACGCCAGCATCCAACGTTAACAGAGCATATATAATTGCATCCACGGTTGCTTTTCTTGGCCGGCAAAAAAAAAATTGTGCTGATAAATTTTGTTTTTCTTTTTTAAATCCTTTTCCTTCAGAAGATTCGAGGAACGACTTGGCAGTGGAAGCGTAAGGCGACCAAGACTTCTCATCAATTTTTACTATTGAAATCAACTTGTCAGTAGATCACTACCTAGCTGGTCAATTCAATTTTTTTTAAAATAATATTGTTTAAATTTTTTTAATTTGATTTGACTCAATTTGAATAAAGTTTAATAAAATTATTTCACTGAATCATCTAAAGGTTAATTAAAAAACAATTTAAAGATTCGAGATAAATTTTAAATTAACTTATAAAAAAACCGAATTTAATAACTATGAGGTGATATGCCTGCGCGTTGCCGCGGGCTTATAAAACAAATATATTTGATAGTGTTATAATTATGAATCAGCGCTAGATTTATAATAGAAATTAAAGATATGATATAGTAAATATTTCATGACAAAAAAAAAAAGTTATGTTAGTGATCCAAAACTTAGAGACTAAACAAAATGATTTGTAGTAATTTACAGTGTTTTGTGAGGAAAGATACAGTGTTTTCGCCACATGATTTAGCTTTTCAGTTAATAAAAAGAAAAAAAAAATTACAAAGCTAAATTCTCAACCAACTTAATATTAAAAAAAAATCAACAAAGATAATTTTGGAAGGAAAAAAACCAATAAGAAAAAACATTGTAGCAATTGACAATGTTTTGTGAGGAAAACTATAACGCTTTTTCCAATAAAATAAAATAAAAAACCATTTAGAGAAATATTGTAGCAATCCATAGTGTTTTGTGAGAAAAAATACAACGCTTTCCTCATATGATTTAGTTTTATTGTAATTATAATTCTTAACCAACTCAATATTTAAAAAAAAAATCGACAAAGATAATTTTTAAAAAAATCATTAAAAAATCACATGGAAAAACACTGTAACAATTCACAGTGTTTTAAAGAAAAAAATTATAAAGCTAAATTCTTAATCAGCTCAATATTAAAAAAAAATCGACACAGACAATTTTAGAAAAAAAATAACAAAACAAAAGCAAAAAAAAAGAAAAAAAATCATGTTGGAAACACTGTAGCAATTCACAGTATTTTGTGATGAAGCTACAGTGCTTCCCCACATGATTTAGCCTTATTTGTAATGACTTGTAATTGTAATTCACAAACAATTTAATATTAAAAAAATAAATTTGAAAAGGATAATTTGAAAAAAATTATACAAAAAACCATGTGGGAAAAAATACTGTAGCAATGAATAGTAATTTTCAAAAAAAGTTACAGTGTTTTCCTTACATATTGTAACTGTAATTTTTAACCAGCTCAATATTAAAGAATAAAATAAAATAAGATAATTTTGGAGAGAAAAAAATCATGCGGAGAAACACTGCAGCAATCAATAATGTTTTAAAGAAAAAAAATTACAAAACCAAATTCTCAATCAACTTAATATTATTAAAAAATCGACAAATATAATTTTAAAAAATAAAGAAATAAAATAGAAAAACTAAATGGAAAAACATCACAATAATCCACAGTATTTTAAAGAAAAAAATTATAAAGCAAAAATTTTAACCAGGTTAATATTTAAAAGGTAAAATCAACAAAAATAATTTTGGAAAAAAATAAATGAAAAAAAAAAGAAAAAATAAGAAAGTTGAAAATGTTTTTTTGAAAAAAAACAAAAAAAAGGGAAAAGCTTAAAAAAAAAAGAAGAAAAACACTGTGGATTATTGTTGTAATCCACAGTGTTTTGTGTGTGAGGAGAATAACAAATCCCCTACACGATTTAGTATATTTGATAATATTTAATTTTTTACTTGGCCGTGTAACATGGTTGCTTTTATCGGCCGGCAGAAAAAATTTATACTAATAAATTTTATTTTTTTAACCTTTTTCCTTTAGAAAATTTGAGGAATGGTAGTGTGGAAGGCGTGGACCAAATATTCTCATTAATTTTTACTATTGAAATCAACTTGACGGTGTAAATTGTCAGATTATTATATTTAATTTAATATATAAATGCATGAGAAATTTCTTTATTTTACATTTTTTTAGTACAAGCTTGAAAATATTATTAAAAATACAAGTGAATTGAGATGACATCAATTTGATGATATTGATGTTAAAAAAATAATTTAATCAAAATGAGAGATGTGTAGGACTGTTTATTTCTGTGTTTCAAAAGTATTTTTAAAAAAATTACAAGCTTGAAAATATTATTAAAAATACAAGTGAATTGAGATGACATCAATTTGATGATATTGATGTTAAAAATATAATTTAATCAAAATGAGAGATGTGTAGGACTGTTTATTTCTGTGTTTCAAAAGTATTTTTAAAAAAATTTAAAATTTTTTATTAATTTTAAATTAATATATTTTTAATACTTTCAAATCATTTTAATGTGATGATATTAAAAATAATTTTTAAAAAATAAAAAAATATTATTAATATACATTTTAGCATGAAAAATTATTTGAAAAGCAATCACTGTTACATTATCAGACAAACACATATAAAGATCATTCTTGGATCTCTAGTGCTTGTAATAACTCCATAAATTAGCGACTGTGACTTACAAGTTTTTAGGTTAATGGATATTCATGTTCGATGATTATTTATAATATCAATGTATAATTTGTAACTTATATAACCATTGAGGTACATGTAACTAATATGATTGTGTTATGTTTTATACTGCTAGCCATCTAAATTTATTTTAATGTAAAAAAAAAATCAGGCAATAGAAGTATTCATTAAAAAAAAAACCTTAGTCTTATATTATTAATTTAACTTGATTTAATAAGCTCAATTAATTTAATAATATATAAAAAAATATAATAATAATTTTTTTTAAAAATAATAAATTAAAAGAATAACACCCGCCGCCAACACTACAAAAAGACATCTTCATAAATTTTTAAAAGATCTTTATAATCTTACATGATAATGAAATAAAAAATAAATAAGAATATGATAACTCTATAAGAAGTAAAATAAATAAATAAATAAATAAATCAAATATTATTTTCTAACAAATAAAATGTTAAATGATAAAAAAATACAACTAAAAATAATGAAAAAAACCCGAATCCACTCGGGTTAGCATGCCAAATTTATAACTTAGTTATGATATCAGAATAGCCCATTTAAAAACAAATTGAATAAAGTTATGAAATTTAATTATCAAATAACCCAATATTAAAAGACAAGACTTGAAATAAAAATGATTCTAAAAAAAAAATATTGAGTTAACTTAAGTTAACCGGTCAACCGTATGATCTTATGCATAAAATTAGAATAATTTCATAAGAAAAAAATAAAAAAATATAAAAACTAATTTTATATAAATTAAATGTTAAATAATAAAATTAAAAAAAAATATTTTTTTAAAAAAATCAACTTATACTAAACTACAAAATCCACTAAGCTAGTCATTAGCCAAGCAAATCCAAAAATAAAGTTTTCTTATATGCATTAATGCCGATGCGCTTGGCATATCTAGCAAATTGCTTGCAATCAATTTTATATTAAATTTATTTTAAATTATTTAAGCAGATTGAATTTATTGAATCTACTTGTTGAATTCTTGTGTTTGAATAGTGTTTTAAAAATTATAAATTCATTTAATATACGTGAATGGCCATACATTATTTATCTACTTATTTTCATCTAAAAAACTTCGTTTAAAAACGTACACGTACACGAGGGAGAGGAAGAGAGATAATTATGCTTTTAAGATTAAATTTTCGGGGTAGATTTTGAAATTTATAAAAAAAACTCTAATTTTAATTGATTATAAGATTTATTTATATTGCTTAAAATTTTTCAAATATAAAAATTAAATAAATAATATTTAAATGATTTAATTTTTATATAATTGTGAAGTTTTTAAATGATATCTATCTTGAAAAGAATTAATTTTCTCGAAGCTTTTTAAAGTATAGTAGTAATTATTTTTTAATATAATTTTTATTTGAAAATATATTAAATTAAATTTTTTTTATTTTTTAAAAATTATTTTGATATTAGTATACCAAAATAATAAAAAAATAAAAAAATTAATTTTAAATGAAAAATTTAACCCATTTAAAAAGCTTTGCTGAATGGTTTTTTCCACCATTCACCCTTTAATTCGTTGACTTTGACTAGACAAAAATTTAACCCATGGCCTTTAAATTACATTCCACATACACATGCACGTACCAGATTTTCGCAACCCAAATTGCCCAAATCCCGATGCATGAATTCAAATCGAACGGGATCCAGCTACAGTTAAAGGTTCTTTGCTCACCTCTGGACCCACCTACCTCTAGACACTAGACAGCGTCATTCTCCACTCTAACAGCTTGAGCATCTCAGCCACTGATCAGTCGTCTACGATAATCTTAAAGGTAACAATTCTTCTTTCAATTTTCAATTATTTCAAGAGCTCTAATTTTTTTAGGTTTTTATAGAATTCATGCTTGCTTAAATTTTAAGATTTTTTGTTTTTGTTTTTGTTTTTTCGTGATTTCTTGTACTTAAATTTGTTGTCAATAAGGTGTTTGATAATACACGAGAGATTCATAGCGTTGCATTTGTTTGATTTTTTGCAGAATTAAGTATCCATATAATGCTTAAGGTCCCTGATCATCAGGTTGCGGGCCACCAAGCTCGTAATGGGCAGCTTGGCCCCCTCATTGATGATTCGGGGCGTTTCTACAAGCCTCTCCAGGATGATGACCGGGGCTCGAAAGAGGTGGCTTTTTACTCCTCCTTCTCGTCGAATACGAGGGTCCCAGATCATATCCGAAGACTCTTTCCTGTTTTTCATGGGACTCAGCTCTTAGAGGCGTCTGACGGGTCTGGCCTACGGCCGCACCTTGTATTGGAGGATGTTGTTTCAAGTCGTTCGCATCCATCGGTTATGGATATCAAGATTGGTTCTAGGACTTGGTATCCTGAAGCTTCTGAGGATTATATCCAGCGGTGCTTTAAGAAAGATAGGGAAACTAGTAGTTTGTCTTTGGGTTTTAGGATTTCTGGGCTGCAGGTTTATGGAAATGAAGAATCTGGATTTTGGAAGCCTGAGAGGAAACTTGTTCAGAATCTCAGTGCAGCTGATGTTAGAGTGGTTCTGAAGAAGTTTGTTTCTTCCAATTTGCCGGTTGATCCAAATTCAGACCCTGATTGTTCTTTTGCGGCAAGTGTTTATGGCGGTTCTACTGGGATTTTGGCTCAATTATTGGAGCTAAAGGCATGGTTTGAGGATCAAACCATGTACCATTTGAATTCTTGTTCAGTTCTCTTGGTGTATGAGAAGGAGAAAGTGTTAAAAGGAGAGAGGTCAGATGCTGAAGTTAAACTTATTGACTTTGCTCATGTTACAGAAGGCAAAGACATTATTGATCATAATTTCTTGGGGGGGCTTTGCTCCTTAATAAAGTTCATCTCGGAGATTCTTACCAGTCCCGATGAGTGCACAACCAAAGCTTGTTTGCGGGACTCTGAGAAGGACAAGGAGATTCTTACCAGTCCCGATGAGTGCACAACCAAAGTTTGTTTGCAAGACTCTGACAAGAACACCAATTATTCTGAAAACGGTACCATTGAAGGAATGTAGTGTATTTCCAATGTTTTAGGGTTTCGGCTTAAGTTGTTTTACTTTTGAGTTTTATGAAACCGTCTCAATGAATTTGTACAACCTATTGAAGAATTTTCTTTCCTGCTACTATTATACTCTTGGCTGGGAAAGAAAATCATTGCCTGTAATCCCCATCGAATTTTTATGCACTCACTATCCTATATTCTTACATTATTATTTTGCTAGTTTGATTCTTCTGGTCGGCCAAAGATTTTCTTATAGTTCTGGCTCCATGTGAAGGGTAGTAAATCCAATCTATTATTGCTGTACATGTTTAATGCTGTTTTAGGTGACGGGAAAGATTCTTTGCTTGGAAAGAGAGTGTGCATACAAGGAGATGACCCCTGGCGGCTAGTGGTTTGGTGAGTTTGAGAGGGAGAGCTCCATGGCCATTTTGTGAAGATAAGATAGGAAAGGAACAGAGGAGTGATAGCTAAGGTTCATGCTAAGTCTTTTTACGTGTTATACTGCTTAATTTTCCGGCCCAAAAGACCGACCCCTAGGAAGTAGCACCTGGTAATTGACAGTGCATCTTTTTGGAATAAAACTAATGAAAATTGCCCATCGAAGCTCAATTTGCTCTATCATATGCTCCTTCAAGCTACTTTCAAAATCCTAAGGTTAAATGTTACATTCCGTAGAGCCGCTTGCTTTCCTGTTATGGCAAGAAAGGTTGCAATTCAGGAAAATCAAATAAATAGGTAAATAAAGGAGTTTTTATTGTCAGTGACAGAGACATTAAAAAGCATTATCGAGTTCTTCACGCCGGGGCAAGCGAGTTGACAATGGGGGAAGTGGAAGGGGACCAATCAAGTCGCAAGGGCTGCGGTAGCAGAAGTAGCAGCCGGTTGGATGTAATGAAAAGGGATTCGGCGAAGTCTATTTCCAGCATCTTTCCCGCCAATCTCAATTGGCTTGGTTTCAGTGAGTTCAAGAGATGAGGATTAAGTGAGTTCCCTCGGGTGATAGGGGAAGAGGAACCATCTTGGTTTGTATATTAAGAATTCAGGGCATCCAGCTGAGTTTAGATAATCTTTAATTTTAAGCAATGCACTTCTTACAAGATAATCCATTTGAAATCCAGTAGTAAACTCCAAGCCTCAGAATAACTTGTATCTTTTGCAACCTCTAAGGATTGCATATAAAACAAGGAAAAACATTCATTAACTTCACAAGAATAAAACCAAGATGAATTCCGCCCTTTTCTTCTGCATTTTCTTGTCCACTTGCATCAATATCTGCCTGGCTGATACCGATAATCTTCAGGATACTTGTCCAACGGCTACTACAGACAAGCAAACTGTCTTCATCAATGGCTTCCCTTGCAAGAACCCAAACAGCATCGTTGCTTCAGATTTCAAGTCATCAAAACTGAGCCGTCCAGGTGACACAGACAACTACCTCCATTCCTCGGTGACCTTCAACACTGCTGCGGATTTCCCAGGTCTAAATACTCTCGGCCTCTCAATTGCTAGGACTGACCTTGAATTTGATGGTTTGATGATGCCTCATTCCCACCCAAGAGCATCCGAGATGTTCTTCGTTAGCAAAGGTGTGGTGATTGCTGGTTTTATTGACACCCAAAACAAACTGTTCCAAAAAACTCTCCAGCCAGGAGAAGTTTTTGTGTTTCCTCAAGGTCTGCTCCACTTCTGTGTCAATAATGGCTTTAACTCCGCTGTTGTTTTCTCAGTACTCAATAGCCAAAACCCAGGGACGGTAAATATTGCTGATGCAATGCTCGAGTTTGATGACGATACGTTAAATAAGCTAGTAAGGAAAATAAAATCTGTTGCTGCCTTGGAGGTCAATGCACATGGCATTCAAAATGCGACCCTGACTAGGTTTTAGCATCTTTACAGTCAGTAATCAGAACATTATAAGTTCTGACATACAAGCCAAGTGTACATCTATTTCTGCGTGTCTTCTCAATAGTTAAAAACGTTCTATTTGCTCATATGGCTTCCGGTGCTGGTATGAATGTGTGTAAAAGAAGAATATTAGCAACAGTCTGTGTGTTTTTCAACCTGAGTGCTAGTAATTATCTAACTAAATTCACAATGTTTGTGACATTTAATCACAGTTTCATCAAGACTTTCCTCGAGTTATGCCATTGTCTCTCCGTCTTGTAATAGATTCTTGCATTTCCATAACGAGCAGAGGAACTGGAGAGAAAGCTGGACCAATTCTATTTACATGGAACTTCTCGTGACAAAACCAGGAACTTTAAAATCAAATTATGGGGAGGCTTTCCTCAATTATACTAATAAATCTTGTTTGGAAATTAAATTGAGAAAATTAAAGTGATATATATAAAAAACAAAACCTCACATTTCTTTTTCCTATTGATTTAAAAGGTCAAGATATCTTTGAGTTAGCTTTTCCATGTGTTTGATATTGTAGTGTGAAATATTTTTTAAATATATTTTTTATTTAAAAATATATTAAAATAATTTTTTAAAGATTTATTTATTTATTTATTTTTCACATCATCATATCAAAATTACTAAATAAATATCAATTTAATATTTATATCAAGAAAAAAAAGTCATTCTAAACAAACCACTTCCAGACTTAATTAATAGTTTGATTTAATCTTAATGAGTTAAAACTATCATATATATTAGAAGTAGAAAAAATAATTAGGAGTCAACTCACATGTTTTAAAGAGTAAATAAACTTTATTCTATATAGATTAATGCGATGTATCCCTCCTTTATACAATATTATAGCAGAAAAAACTACAATCAGTTCGCGTTGAATATATAACCTGAATTTGCAATGTTTCTTTATTGCATTACTGGAATCAAATATAGCTACATGAAAACTTATTTACTCTAGGGCGATGTTTGTTTCTCGAAATTTACTTTTTGGGAATTTACTTTTCAAACTTTCATGTGTTTGTTTGCCATTAGAAAAGTTGGTCAACGGAGAACACTTTTCGGTCAACGGAGAACACTTTTGAGTCAAAGAAAAATTTGGTTTAGTTTCCAGAAAAATGTTTTCCCTTTGGCTGTGTTTGTTTTCCGAAAGTGGTTTCCGGGAAACCACTTTCCAAACTTTCCTGTGTTTGTTTGCCATTAGAAAAGTTGGTCAACGGAAAACACTTTCCAGTTAAAGAAAAATTTGGCTTGGTTTTCAGGAAAGTGTTTTCCTGGAAAATTTGGGCGGAAAACACTTTCCAGAAGTTGTGAAAAATTTAGAAATGTCATTATTTGCTGATTATATTAAATTTGATCCTCAAACTTTTGATTGCTATATATAATTTGTTTTGAATATTTATTTTTCAATTCCATCTCTTAAAATTTAATTTTTATATTAATTTTAGTCTTTATTTTTATAATTGCTATTTGCTTTTTCCTTATCATTTTTTATTTATCAAATTTGGTCCTCATTCTTTTGATTGTTACTTATTTTATTTGAAATAATTTATGAAATGTTAATTATTATTATTTTAATTTCTTTACCTTTTATTTTATTTTAATTTTTAGATTTGATCTCTATTATTTTGATTATTATTTATTTTATTTGAGATAATTTATGAAATTATATTTTTTAATAATTTCATTCTCATTCAACTTTTTAATTTGTAAGATTTGTTCCTCATTATTTTAATAAACTTGAGAAAAATAAAACATTAATAAGTTATTTTTCAGCTCATTTTCCATGACATAACCAAACACTGGAAAATATTTTCCAATTTATTTTCCATTACACTACCAAACATCGGAAAATACTTTTCCGGAATTCACTTTCCCCGGAATTCACTTTAAAAAAAAAACTACTTTCCAGCAAACAAACAGGGCCTAAAAGTAAAATTAAAAACAAAATGGGTCCTTTTTCGAAAGCTAAGAAATTACAGGGGCAACTTTATTAATCCCAAAAAGTAGGAGGCAAATCCAAAACTTCTTTTTCTTGAATATAAATACTTCTCCTTCCGCGCCAAACACAAAAATCAAAACAAATCCACAGACTTGAAGAAGAAATTGAAAATGGTACTTGTTTGCTTCGTGCTAGATCTCTGCAACCTCTCGCCTCCATTGCTCAAAAACCTAAAACAAGTAATACTCTTTCTCTCATGCTTTCTCTTTTTTATCAATTGATTACTCGATTGCTGCAACTCGTTGGTTCTATTCAGTCCTTGCTACACCTCGCAAATTTCTACGCCGTATCGTCTCCTTCACTCCGCCAATCGCACTCTCTCATCGACAAAATCGGCTTGTGTTATCTCTTAAAACACCGCACTTCTCTCTCTCACGAGGTAATTGAGGAAAATCCGAAGATTTTGTTAAAAACCGAACGTGTTTGTCAAAAAACTAATTTGATATTTTTTTAACAGCTAAAGATCGGTTATAGTCCTAGAGGAAATTTCAATCTCCGTGACTTCCATCACGCCGTTAATAATGTGCCTACCGATTCCTTTTTGCCTGAAGTTAACGATTCTGGAAGTCTCCGTTCATTCGGTTAGTAACTGATTAACTGATATTTAGCAAGCATGTTTGGTATTTAAGTAAATAAGTAATGTTTTTGTGGTATTTTTGTGGAACTAGATGTAAAGCTTTCAAGTATTTTGAGCGATCAAGTACTGTACTCATGGGGAGGTAAAGATATTATGAGGAAAGTGATTGTTTTGAGCTCGTGCGTGCCTGATATTATCAACACTGAGTTGAAATTGACTCTCATGGTTAGTCAACAGATCATGCTTCAGAATATTTTTTTATGATAAATTATATATAATTTTTTTTCTTGGTTTTTAATAGGATGCAGCGGATAAGTGTGTTTCGGTGGAGTTTGTGTTGTTTGAGCAAAGTTCGAGTCATCTTGGAAATTTTCAGGAGAATATTAATTCTTTCATGAGAAGTATATCAGATCTTGATAATTTCTCATTCGGAACTTATCTCGCAGGTTATGTGCTTCAACGATTATTAGTTCATGATGTTTTGATTATGTTTTTAGTATACTTCTGAGAAGTTTATATTTCCAATCAATGAGCAATGGCATAAAATGAAAACCTTTCCTGCAATTGATTAATATGTAAATTCGGGAGGACTATATTTGGGTTGTTATCGACTATGTGGGAATCTGTTTTGTGCATTATGTGAATGCCAAGTGCAAATTTTGACAAGGGGAGGCGTTAAGAGTTAAAGTTCAACATCATGGTTCAGATAAACAGTGATATCTGCTATACAGAGGCTTGGATTATGGAAATGGAGAATCAGAGCATAGAAATTCGAGAAACCATGCAATTTCTGCCACCAGTCCCTGAGTTTCTATGAAGAATCATTTGGAGGGAGATGGAAAGAGTGTGATTGAACTGCTTTTGTATATTTGCAAGACCATGGCTACAGTGGATAAAAAATATATGATATAAAAGAGGATCCATTCACAGGTAGTCATTGAATTCAGATAGGAATTTGGATCTGTAGCTCTAGAGTACTAAGCATGCCAAGGCTAAATGTATACTTCTTGCATTTAACCTGATTTTTCATTTTGTGTACAAGTTCTCAGTATATGTGCTAAGAAATAAGAGTGAGCTGAAGTGTAATCTTCATTTATGTATTTGTATTTAGCATTAACTTCAGATAATTTTGCAGATAGTAGAGTATTTCATAGCCTGGTAAGACGATGGCTACAGGAGTTAAGGGATGACACGGAATAATAAAAATTCTCAATATTAGTGCTGAGAAATAGGAGTGAGCTGAAGTGTAAATCTTCATATATGTATTTGCATTTAGCATTAACTTCAGATAATTTTGCAGATAGTAGAGTATTTCATGGCTTGGTAAAACGATGGCTACAGGAGTTAAAGGATGACATGGAAGAACCATTGCAAGCCCGTTTTATCTTTAAAAGCAACCTCACAGGCTCTTTGAATCAGATATTCTGCAGCTTGTCAACATCTGTTTGTCAAATTATTGATGGATTCAGTGCTTGTGAGGTGTTTAATTATGAATCTCACTTTTCATGCTCTTGTTGTATGATAAAATGTTTCTTTTGTTATTCGAATTAGGTTTCTCATGTACAAGAAATTATTGCTGGGTGTGCTGCTTATAGACATGCAGGTGTCATGGCTCTGTGTTAGATAACATAATAAAAGACAAAAATGTCGGAGCTTCTTGTCCAATCACAGGGCGTGATCTAGAAATTTCCGATGTAATTGAAAATTCTGTGCAAGTTGGAGACAAAACAGTTCTGTTCATGCCCTCTTTTCAGAGCTCTATGAAGCTGAAGCAAGTTTCTTCACCCATAGACTTCAACATTATTGAGAGGGCTAACCTGAGCTCCTTAAGTGAAGGTAGTCATGCAAAAAACTCTATCTACAGTTTTATATATACATCTTGTCCATTTTCATTTTGTAGCCTGTAAGCAGCTTATTTATTTAATGGTGTTGCCATATTGGAAGTTGGGGAGTTCTTAGTGGGATGCGAGGAGATTCTGCATTTCTGCTTATCATTTTAAAACCAGCATTCTGATGGTCATGGAATTTTTTCCCTCTTCCTGAAGTACCACCAGTTGGGATATAAGTAAAAATCAGTGAAATCCATGTGAGCTACAATCTTAGATTAAGAATGCTGCGTTCTGTTTAGAGTGTGCAATACAACTATGAATTTCTTCTTCTACCTTTTCTATTTACTTTTAATGAACAGGTCCTTTCCCATTATCACTTTATCGGTGCTCTTAGGTTTTCCTGAAATTTAGGTTGCCAGTATATTTTCTTATGCAGATGTAAAAGTTGAGAGATGGCCCGAGAGATGATTGAAAATCACTGTTCAAACCTTTTCCCTGCACAAATTCTTTGAATCACTTCCCACACCTTCTGCATGATAATCTAGCCAGTATAATAGGTACCATAATTAGAAAACTCTTTATGCTTAACCTCCCTGTCTGGATTTTTTTTTTATCACAGGTCTTATAATTGGATCTTCATATTTTGTAACTCCATCAGCTTGTTATGAGATAGAAACTTCAGATGAAATGGACCGACCAGAGTTGAATGCTCAAAGTGCGATGAAGGCCTCCCTTTGAATTTCATTTTTCAAATGTTTATATAAAAATGGAACATAGGTTCATCAAAGTTCAAACTCGTTTCATTTCTAAGTTTATCTTGTCTTAGAGTGATTTGATATGTTGCTACCATCATTCTGAATTGGGATATGATCTGTCAGTTTTTCAAGGGATTTGCAGTGTTCTGCATTCAATGGATCAGGGCCTGTTATGCTCTTCATGTTGTAATGTAGAAACCATGAGAGAAACAGCCTTCCACTGCTATTATCTTCTTCAGCCTTCAGACAATGGGCCAATGCTTCTCAGGGTGAACACTGACCCTCTTTAGAATGGCCATCTTTTTCTTCTCAAGCAAAAAAATTGATATTCTTATATTTGATTCGATGTCTTCCTCTTAGTTTATTTTCCTTTGCTTATGCTTTTCATTTTGATTTTGGTAAACTGCACCCCTTGCAGCGGCTTGCAGGATCAGAGGAAGTTTTGCCTGTGCCTGATGCCAATCGATTCCTTGATTCTCCTGTAAATAAGGAGATTCAGAATTCCATTCAAGCCTCTCTACTGAAGGTTGAATATTTGCCTTAATTACTTCCCTAGAGCTTCTTTCTTTTTATTATGTTTTGGAAATCTGAAGCCATCTACGTACTTGAGGTTTCTGTCCCGTTCTTAAAGCATTTACTTAGATTAAATAGATCCAGAAAATTGATTTCTGTGGTGACTTCACCTCGGTATGGAGGCTGGTTGGCTACGGCTTGACTTTGATAAGCATGGCATAGACCGCATCATACTTAAAAGAGAGAGGTTTCTTGACCAAAATCTAGTGGTTGAAATCAATTTTTAGCCTTCTATTATGATTTTAATACTCTTTCCTTTATCTTTTATCCTTTATCCTTTCTTCTTCTTTCCTTTTATTTTCCAAATTACCCACAGATGGAACGAAGAGATTACAATCCAGTAATACACGAGAGAGGATTCCATCAAAAGCTCAACTTGCTTGTGAAAGAGAGCCTACAATTTGGGTAATTATCATATCCATTGATGCTGATTGCTCCTGCTTCTATATAATCACAATGGCACATATTTCACTAGTTTTTCCATTTTAATTTATTTTATAGTTGATAGAAAATGATTAAACCGCTTCCAATGGACTGGCTATCTGTTTGCACTGCGTTTCCTGAAATACAATTCCCTTCCCCCCACCCGACCACCCCCCCCGCCCCCTCCCCCCCCCCGCATGTTCTCCAAGTGCAGAACTTAGAAGGATTTGTCAGCTCTTCAAAGAGGTGGTTATTCCTAAAATAAAAATCTGATTTCTAGTGAACTTCTCCGACTACTAAGTTTAGACAGGACTTTCGTGTTAGTTTTCTTTCACAGGGTAAGTGGGTTGTGACCAAATTACTAGGAGTTCTAATCATGGTCCTCTAAGCCATTTGACCACTCAGCCATGGCATATTAAAATTCTACATCTCGGTTATGAACAAATTTGGATCTCTAAAATTGGAAAGATTTGTTTAGAGATTATTGATCGTCATCCATTAAGCATTCATTTCGTTGCTTCTCACATAGCAGTTGCTTTAGCTTCATCTTTCTTACCATAATGTCCAAATTGAGCTACATTGCTGCTATTATAGAGGATCTTAGGAAATTTTTCAGTTTGAAATTGGGATACTCGGGTATGACCTCACTTTCTGGTAATTCCTAAAACTAAGTTTGGGATTGCACTTGGATTGATTTTCAGCAATTGTCATGGTAAGCATATCAATGTCTGATCTTTGTTGATCCTGATATTTGCCTCAATCACATGGATATTCCAGGCCACTTCCTCCTAAACTGGACGAGACAACATCCGAACTAAACTCAAACGAACCAGATTCTTCAGAAGTCATTGTCCTAGATGCTATAGACTTGGAGGATGAAACGCCACTGCTGGATCTGACAAATAGAGATGACAAAACCACTGCTTCTATTGCAGAGGAATGGGAGCAGCTGGTTGTCAAGGAAGTTCCCAAGACATTTTCTCCCACTTGTGTTTCCAAACCTAAGATGGACCAGTCCGTTCTGTCCTCACCAGACAGCAACAGGCAGCTGGATGCAAAAACTTCTAGGATACTAGAGAGGCTGGAGTTGCCGAGACAGTTAAAATCTAAGACAGTTTCTCCCACTATCACAAGCAGTCAAACACCTGTGCCAACAAAAAAGCCTCTGATCCCATTCCAGCCCACCAATGCAATAAACCAAAGCCCGACTTCAAGCCAGTTACTGAAGCCCAACTTCCAGAGGCTCAAAAGGAAACATAAATGAAAACAAGGCTGTTTCTACTGTGGGGGAGCATGGTAATTCTTGTGGAAGAGGTTCATGAGGTTGGTATTCTGACACCCTTCATCTATAAAGTATAAACTTACTATAGTTGACCACGCACGAGACAGCGCACACATGATATTCTGTTGTTATGAAGGCTCAAAACAAGGACCAACTCAATGTTCTAAAATACCCCCAGGCTCCATTTCGCAATATCTTACAACACACTGCCTGTATTTTATTGCTTGTTGTACTCTTTTATTCCAGGATCCAAGCTGTCAGGATTCATGGACGTATTCTGTTGGGTGCTGGTATAGATCAGTTTCATCACTTCACGTTTGTTTGTACTAACTATTATGTTTGAACTAATTATTATTCCTTGACTGTTTTGCGAGGTGACCAGGAGCGTCACTAACAAATCTTTGCTGATGTATATAGTAACAGGTATGATATTGAACATGTGCATTTGATTATGATTTAAATATGTAGGAAATTGATGGGAAAGTTCAATTCTGGTTGAATAGCAGGAATGATTCCAACTAATCGTTCAATGAAATTATTAAATCAGAAAGGGCTTATATTCCCAAGCTCAATACTGGTATCAATATGCATTACTAATTGATCTTATTATAATAAGTGCACTCTTCTATCCAAAAATTAAAAAAAAAGCTTTACATTTATTTCCCTCGTATATAGACATAGGTTCGCAATGAGCATGGCATACATTCGGTCATGCTCACGCTTTTCTTCTACAAACCAAACTAATATGGTGGGTGGCCCTCAATCAACCAACGCACTATCTTTTGCTTGCATTATAGCATATCAATATTCCATAGGTAATTCTAGAGCAAACTTAATAAAGAATACATTATTACAAACATCGTGGTCCAATTGCAGGGGGCCAAATCTTCGTACGTGATGGATAGTGGGATAAGAGTGGAGCTTAAGAACTTGTCTGGTGTGTTTCTTCTCTTTTTTATCCTTTGAAACTTAGAAGTTTTCTTTGTGAAAATCAAACTTAGTGCTGGTCTTGTGAGAGAAATCCAAGGCTAGCTGGCGCAGCTCTTTTGTCAATGCTGGTGCCCCACAATAAAACACTCCTGCAATTGTGAATAGTTACAGGTATCTCAACTTTCATTTCTAAAAGTGATAAATAATGCATGGCATAAACACTGTACGAAAGATTTGATTTGTTAACCTCAGCAAATATAGTAAAATACCCAATCCTTCCTTTCTGGTATCAGTATCTTTCAACTTTCTTACATGGACCCAGTAAAATATCTTTTTACTCTGCTAGAGAGCAAGGGTCATAAGGAACTTTAATGGATCATGCTAATGTTGATTCAATACGAGATAAACACTTAATGTAACTATCATCATCCTTTGCAAAGCACTATTAATGTAATTATCTTCATCCTTTGCAAAAGCACTAGCACTCACTTCAATATATTTTCTTTTTGAGAAAGTGACAAACATAGTAAACAAAGACATCTTTTTAAGCATAAAGAAGAGTTTCTTTTTAAGAGCAGAGGGCTTAATTATGCAAAAGGAATGAACCAGTTCAAAAGAATATGGAAGCTTGCAGTATCAGATTCTAGTGCATATAACACGTAATAAACTATAGGATTGGAGAAGTTCGCTTACCAACCCGAGAATCAGGGTGGTTAAGCGCAGTGCGCTTGTAGACATTACGCCAATCAGGCTTGGCGAAGTGAGACTTGACTCGTGTGCCAGAGACAATGTCCACACCATTCTTGGCATGATTAATGGATTGAAGCATGGCAATTAGAGCAGACCTTGCATCACCCTCTTCATAAACACTAGTACAGTAGTTGTGAAGCTCTATGACATGGTTATGGTCTAATTCAGCCACTTCATTCATAACCCCTTTAAACCAGTCAAAGGAACCTTGTTCTCTTGTCACCCAATAGAAGTATGCTCTCCTTGTCTTGAAGCTTTCTTTTCTTTTGTGTGCATTAGGGCTTAGAGTTTTAGTTAACGGGCTATTGCCTGCCCCATCAGTACCATTTTCTAATGCTTTCTCTTCTTCCTCCATGGCCCTGATGTTACTCGCTATGTCCTTGACAATGCTGATCATTGGGGTTGCTCCAATTCCTAGGCCAACGAGCAATAACACCTCATATTTCTTGTAGTCTTGTGCTGGTGCTCCATATGGACCGTCAATCAAGACTCTTGGGAAACTGCTCACAGGATAAAAAATCATCACATCATTATGCACAACCTAAACAGGAAACACTATTTTTTTCTAGGCAGACATCTTTCTTTGCTAGGGAATATCCATGTGAAAAGGGACTACTTGCAGTTCATTGTTGCGCATCTACATCTCGTGGGGGACATTGTTTACATGTTTGTTGCATGTCGTTTTCAACGATGGGGCAGGCTGTCCATGATGGCAAATTAATCTCTATCGTTTCCGTGTCTAATAATGTCTAAAACTTGGATTATTGGATGTGCAAAATATTTTAAAACACAGTTGGCATTATTTAACTATACTAATTAAGCGCATGCACAAATGCTTTTAAAACATGAAGTTTGTCAAGTAACCTAGTAAACCTTTTCTCTTCCTGTCAATGATATTGCCAATTCTGCTTTCCTGTATTCTAGTGCGGTAACGAAAAATGATGCAAAGGTACCACTCTGAAAAAGACAGCATACTATAATTCATATTCCTAGTGAAACAAACACTGATTGGTTTGGTGGTTCTCATTTGTTCATCTGCAAATTATGCTACAAGCAGTAGACTAATACACATGGCTGTACTCCATAGTTCTTATGTTTATGAAAATAAGGTAGGTCTTATCTAGTAGCCCTTTATAGATTACTTGTATGAGAGGAAAGACCTTAACAGCAAATAGCTAAGATACACACAAAGTGAAGAAAGCACTTGCTCGCCTAGGGTAGGTACATCGGCAATAAGGTTGTGGTATCCAACCACTTAAGATTCGCTCTGGATTGAGATGTTTGACCTCATGTAATCAATGCTTGTCACGTATATGCATACCATGATCCACAAACCCTCTAGATGCATTCCTTTCTTTTTGAAATGGTTATGATATTATCATTCATCAGAAGGGATTTTTATTTTTTTTTAGCTAGTAATTATACGTGAATAGAAAATATCATAAAAATTAATGCTCACTTTGGGCTGTGTCCTTGGAAGCAGTCAGCTCTGAGAAGTCCACTCTTCCCATTAGGAGGTGGTTGGCATGCCTGAGAAAAAAAAAAAACACTTACTTTTTTGCACGTATACAATCTTGGAAATAAACAGGACATAATATTGTAAGACTTCTTTTCTTCTAGAAGAATAACAAATGCACTTGTAAGAAAAAACACCTCTGAGAACACTGTTCGAAGCTGCAGTGTCCAATCACCAAGAGTTCTAATATGAACACTAAGGTAGTCATCTCCAGGGGCTGAAGTAATAGAAAATGGGTGCCTGTTGACATGTGATTTACCATAAGTATTTGACAAACGAATAGCACAAGGGATAGCAATATTTTGAAGTTTAACTACCATTCGAATGGAGAGACAGCAGAACAATTGACAAACATGTATTGCCCACTCTTGTATCTAAATCCTTGAGGCTTTGACATGTGAAGTGCCAGGACATTTCCAGGATAAATTGCCACCTTCAAAACAACCAGGAGAAATTAGCACAACTTGTAAAATCATTTCTGAAAAGTAATTAAGTCGGTGTAAAAATGGTTAAGAATAGTTACTTTTTGTATGGTAACAGCCTTGATGCTTGATCTCAGTGCCCTAATGAATCTTTCACTCCCGTAAAGCATAACAGGAACTGTCAAATACATCCAGGTCTGCCAATGGAGTTGGAGGTTTAAGGATGGACTGAGATTTCAATCAATGCAGTGAAATAAAAGAATATATGACTGAGAGGCACTTACCGTCTTCTTGTACCATTCATGAGTCAGGTAGAGGTAATAACCGTGCACGATGAGCAGGGTGTAGACGATGACGAAGAGATGGTGAGAATACCAAAATGCATTGAAACCGGTGAGCTTCTTGAGCCATGTCGGCAAATTAAGCTTATTACGTCTGAACCAAGGGGTGGCTAGTGTGAAGGCTATAGCCATCAACACTACCATGAGGATCCCAGTTACTCCTTCCTTGGACTTGACAAAATGCCAGTAACTTGAAGGTTGATCCCCGAAAAATTGCTGCATGAGCTCCCACTTTTCTTCACTTGCACGAAGAAGGCGAGGGAAGTCACACGCTAGATGAGAAATCCCATGGATACCAACTCCAATGGCAACTCCAACTGCTATAACCTGAACAAGGACACCACCATTAGTTTCTGTGCTTCCAGTTTAGAAGACATTAAGCGTAGATACTAGAGGGTACGTAGATGCTAGATAGAACCTTGTGGAAATTGAGGTTGTCGTCAAAAGGAACCGCGACACCTAATTTGGTTTTGTTCCTGAGCCAGGTGAGAGTGTTTCGGCAGACAGGTAGTAGAATTAGAGCCATATTCAGTTTGAGTGTCTCAGCTGCACCCTTGGCCATGCATACACAATGGCCCATCACCACATACGCCGCTCTGCGTCGATACTGCACGTACTTGTATGCAAATAGGCTAGCCATAACACCAATCCATAGAGCCATTACCCAAACTCTCTGCCAGTTGTCTAATAAGAAATACCTGGTGCCTCTGCCCCATCTGTTTAATGGGTTGCTATCCAATGTAGGCTTAAGCTTCTGGCTTAGCATACGGCTCAGGTTTCGGCTTTCTCCTCCTGCCGACTGGCTTGGTCCTTGCAATAGAAGCATTTCCAGGTTCTCTATCTGTTTTTTTTTAAAGAAAAAACAATAACCATGCATCATTAATAAGAGTATCAGCAATCTGCATAAAAAAAAACTCCAAACAAGTAGACCCTCAAGACATTAATAATGATTTAAACTTGTGGTTTATTACCATGATGTATCCATGATTTTCTGGATCTAACTCTTCCATGATTAATGCTGCATATTCCTCAGCTTGTTTCTGGATATTTGACAGTTTATTTGCAGAAGCGCTGAGGGTAATGATCTGCATATAAAAATTGTCAAATTATCTTAGGCCAAATCCTTTTCTGACACCAGGCACATGCGCGCTTTGATTCAAGTCAAGTGTTTCATTCAAGACAAAAAGGGTAAAACTAAAAAGAAATGTTCAGTAAGGCATTCAAAAGACGGGAGCACCTCTCTGACTTCCTCTTCTGTGATTCTGCCATCAGCATCTTTATCCACCCTGCATTTAACATCACTTGGTATAAGTTTCAGCTTGAAATCAATATAAGGTGGAGGACTTTTTCATTAAAATGAAAGACATAATCTTTGAGTGAGAGAGAGAGATTCATTTACATGTCAAAGAAAGTTTGGAGCCTGGAGTCGAAACTTTGGTTGGAAATCTGTTCCCAGAATTCCCTCAGCTCAGCTTTATTGATCGAATCACATTTCATATTCCGCTTCCTTGCAAGTGAACTGAACAGCTCTCCTGCAAACTCCTTTGACTCCTTCATTCCTGCCATTACACGAATTTTACACAGGCCCTTCAAAACTCAAAACTAACTAAAGCAAATAACATTCAGTCCAAACCAAACACATTCACATATCTACAAGTTAGAAGGAAGGAAATTTGCATTGAATTACCTATACATTCACAGAATCGCGCACGAGGAAGCAAGCCCTCAGTAGAAGCAGTAATTTCATCGAAACGCTTTTCCACAGCAGCCCATCCTGCACCACCATCAGTCTTGCTGATAAACTTTAGTCCTTTTAAAGCATGAGCAGCTGCAGATTTAGACCTGTCAAGGCGACCAGGAGGAGGCCTCTTTGAGAACGAAGCCAACCGTTTTATTTCATGAGAAACCTGTCTAATTCTTGCTGAAGCAGTTCTCACAACACTGGAAGCAGATCTTTTATCTGGACCTTTAGCAAGTAATGTCATCTCAGGATCTTCTTTGACGCCATGAGAAGGTTTAACGCTGTGTACAGCCACAAAATCATTTCGGACATCAAGAGTGATCTCCACGTATTGTTCATCCTTGGATGTGGTTGTTTCTGGTATGTTAAACCGCGCACTCTTTTTTCCAGGTCTTTTATTCAGAGGTCCGCTCAATGGACCACTGTAAGCTACCCTTTCGCTCCCCGATAGCTCTGTGTCAGAGTGATGATCTTCTCTACCCGTATCTTGCATCTGGGAGATTTTAAAATGATAAAATGTTTCAAGCTCTGTTTATGCGTGACAGTTTAAAAGAAGCAAGAAAAGAAGGGGAAACCCCAAATGTTGTTTAAAGCTGAATTCTAGCAGATTGCTGTAAAGAAAGAATGCAAAGACACAGAGAGGGAATTCGTGTCTTTTTCTTCCTCTCTCTGAGTATTGGATCTGTTAACTTCTGTCCCAAAGTGAGCCGTAACCTGTTATATAAATATACTTGCAGAGACTCTGTGGCATTTTAGACAGGAAGACTGGTCTGAACATGAAAAAAATATTAATATGCCAGGCTAGTAATGACGTTTAGATAACATAATTACTGTTCTTTTGGAACATCCTTCATAATGATCACATTGGGATGAAATGAACTGAACAGTTAAAAGTAATTATGAAAATGTCAAAATAAAAATTAATTATGTTATCATTACATTTGACTATTAACACCATTTAATTACATGTTGCCGATTAGGAAAGCTGATTAGAAGCTTCCTGTTTCCTCACATGCGCATGAACTCTAGTTTCTAGTTGTCCATACAGCTTGAACACTCCACGTTAGCTTTTGACAAAATCTCTATCAAATTACTTCCAAATCAGTATTCTGCTGTTTCTATATTATTTACTTAGATGACTATAAGCTGTTGTCATTCATCAGAAGTTTGACAATGTTTTTCCGGTCTTCTTTTTACCGCCTTTTTTTTTGAGAAACAACATTAGGTAATCGATCTGTCAATCTTTGCTTTCTTGATATGACTAATCGCAATTTCTTGCTTTAACCTGATGAAACACGTTGTGGTTGTCATGCAGTAACAATCTTGTAGTCTACTAATAGTCTAGCATCTACACAACCATCTGGCCTTGCAGAATCCATTTTGCAGACTCTCTCTATAGCAAGAAAAAATTACCACGTTAAAGATAGATTGACAAACAAGTAAACAACCCCTCTTGTAAAGCAAGAGGAGTACCCAACAAAAAGCTTATGATCACTGTTATTAAACGCCTGCCGACATGGTAAATTGACTTGAGACACTACTGACTTGATTTAGATTTATAAAAAGTCAATTTAAAAGTTGATGTAATAAACCAAACTTAATAATCCGTTGATTTTTTCCCCCTTTTTTTCCTATTTATTTTCAAAATAACATAGTTTTTGTTTTTTTTATTATCCTAGATCAACTCGCTGGATTCGTCGGGCCTTACATCTAGTTAGGTTTAATGAATATGTTAAAACATGATAAAAAAGAAATTACATGAGATAAAATATATAAAAGAAAATCATGAAACAAGATTTTATGAATGTAGACCACCAGAACCTTATAGCAAGGAAAAAACAGGACTTTATACACAAAAAAAAAAACTAGTAACTTGTTTTTCATTATCGATTATCCACTAATTAAGTCAACTATAAACTTGTTTTTCATTATCTTTTTCCTTGTAACATTGAATTGAATAAGAACTGGGCTTTGATTGAGGAAAACATTCCCACTTGATTCACAAAGCACAAATGTGATGGTGCGCCACCACTTCCTAATCGTGTGAGAGTATATATTACAAATGGTCAAACATTGTGCCCTCAATGTGGTTCCTCCATATCAGGACCATTCTTCTCTTTATTTGCCCATTACAGCAGATTATTTAGAACTTCCCTCGTGTGTAAGTGCAAGATGATTTAAAAGGCCAAGTTTTGTTCATTTGGGATTGGAAATGGGATTTATCACTTTCCATTTCTTGATAAATCTTGTTTGTTTTCACATCAATATTATTAATCCCATTAAAATCTACTTTTATTTCTTTTAAAAAAAACTCAAAACCATGTTTTTTAACTTGTTTTCTTATAAATTAAATAGAAACTATTTTGGATTGGCTCGGGATTCATTTCTTTTTAAAAAATCAAATTTAATTTTAGTGTTACAATGCATTACAATCTTGAGAGGACGTCTACTAGGTATATGGATACAAGTAGTTTCCATGAGGACTCAACTCTAACACCAAACCTATAGAATGTGATTTTTCCCATGAATTTTTAAATCCCAGCTGGATAGTGACTTGCGTTCGATGAACAGAACTGACACGTGAATACTCTCTGATCGTCAACTTAAAAAAGAAGAATAAGAAGAAGAAAAGCTTCTAAATGCATAAAGAAATGTATGGCCCTGCTCCAACAATTCTATTGTTACGCGTTATGTTAAAGAGTAGATGAATTTTTTTAATGTAAAAAAATACTACTTGTTTAACATGCTAAATGAATAACTCAAATTATGAAATTAATATAATTTTATAGAAAATAAAAAAATTAAAATGATAAAACTTAATTTATAATCAACTCAATATTAAAAGATAAAATAAAAAATAAATTAAAAAAACAAAAAAAAACTACCCAAATCAACTTGAGCCACCCTTTTTAACGTTCAACATGGATCAGAAGACAAAAATAACTTTATAAAAAGTAAATATAAAAAAATTACAAATCTCACTTTTTAATAGATCCAATGTTGAATGTTGGAACAATCCACGAGAGTAGGATAACTCCACAAGCAACAAATTGAAAAAAAAATTACAAAGCAAAGCCTAATTTAACATTGATAACATTGAAAAAAAAAACATTCAACTAAAAAGGAAACAAAAAAAAATTAATTGGATCATGATATTGAGATAACGCCTTAAAAAAATAAAATAAAATAATACAAAACTCAATTTCTAATCAACCCAATATTAAAAAATAAAATAAAAAAATCAATTAGAAAAAGTAGCTCAAAAAAATAACTCGAGTTAATCTTTTAAACCTATAACATCAATCATGAAATCATTATAAATTCATAAAAAACAATATAAAGAAGTACAAAATCCCACCTTCAACAGATCTAAGGTTGAAGGTTTAAATAAAAAAAAATTAAATTCATAAGACCGATATATAATCTAATAAAAAAATAAAATAAAAAAATAAAATAAAATCTTTAAAATAATTTAATATTAAAAAATAAAATAAAAAAAACTGAAAAAAAGAAAGAATTGGTGAGGTGAGGAGTGAAACTTAAAAAAACTAAATAAATAATATTTCTTGCATGTTACTACATGCGGTGATTTAGGCACAGTTGTTAATATTTTGTTAATTAATAATAAACTCATTTTCAATGCTAAATCGAAACTAACGACTTCGGGATGGTAGGTGAAGATCCTCAACTGTCCATTTCACAATCCAACAAGGAACTGAGAAAGATCCTGACAAGTGCTTCACATCAACGCAAAAAAAAAACGAGTTTGACATTATCCAGAAACGCGGATTTGATTTGGTGAACCTGGAAAATGTTATGCTCAATTTGTTTTAGATACATCTCTAGCATGTGAGTTGTCCTGGATAGGTTTATAAATCCTGTTTATTTATTCTAAAAATTTCCAAGTTGATGACGTGGGAGTTCTTTAATTGAATAACTACTCTGTTGTATTTATTAATATCATGTGTTTTTTAAGTATATATTATAAATATGTTTGATTATTCTACAACAACATTTATTTTTATGCTAGTTTTGAAAAGGAATAGGAAGAGCCATTATTTAAATTGATTGATTATCAATTATAAAACTTCTATTATTATAAATAAATAAATAATTTTTATAATCAATCATTATTTTTTATGAGGTTAAAAACGATAATTATTTTTTCTATTAGTTTTGAAAATATAAGAAAAAAAAGTCAAAATCATAAAAAAAGAAAATCGTTATTGTTTTTGTGGGTTTGTATGAAAAACAAAAATAATATAATTAATTATTCTTTTAAAAATGATATTGATAAAATAACAAAATAATAAATATCGGGAAAAAA
>Ga0325405_1000735_pt1 | contig 32068 bp, 26 predicted proteins | sample PopdelMetagenome_21_FD_205663 | JGI IMG/M metagenome (GOLD analysis project Ga0325405, IMG submission 205663) | Populus deltoides microbial communities from Bellville, Georgia, United States - Xylem-Control-R2 | ecosystem: Host-associated > Plants > Phyllosphere > Stem > Wood/Secondary xylem... | reverse complement strand
TTGATGCTGCTGCTTGTATGAAGAACTACAAGAGGAGGTTGGTGCTATGTCTTGACACGAAGAGAGAAGTCTACTACCTCTGCTTCTATCAAGATTAGTTCTGTCAAAGACGTTGCTTCTACGTGTGCATCTTTACATTTTTGTTGCCTGCTGCAATGATTCATTTTTTCCTCCTTTTCAACCTAAGATTTGATATCAATTATTATTGAAAACAATGCACGTAAATAAAGAATTTATTAATTGATTGATTGATTTGATATCATTTTTTCCCCCTTTTCAGCTTATGAGGTTTAAGTATTTAAACCTTCAATGGCAGGGGCGGAGCAAGAACAAAAACTTAGGGGATTAAAAAAATTAAAATTTTAATTACTTTTACTAAAATTATAAATATTTAGAAGAAAGAAGCTGGAAAAAACATTTCCTTGCAGGAGCAGCCCCTACCAACCCTCCAACTCCGCCACTACTCATAGGTATTTCTCATAGGTATTTATTGATTGATTTATATTTTTAAATTCAGAAGAAGAAAAATATTTATTTTTTAAAGTTTCATAATATTTTTCCACCTTGAAAAGTTGAAAAATATATTCGTATTATATTATTTTTTATTTAAAGAAAAATGAAAAAAATATATATTTAACTTAAACATGTTTTCTATGATATCCTTCATGTTTTGATGTATATAAATATTTCATTTTCTCATCTTAATTCGTCCATTTTTAATTTGTTTATCATTATTTTGAGATAATTTTTCAACCTAATTACAGGGTTACGAAGCAAGCTTGTCATGCGAGCAAGCTTCCAAGCATCCAGATAGTGGCTTCAATGTAAGCCATGAGAATCACTAGATCATTGACCGTAATTCATTCCCATAATTTCAAATTACTATTTGCACTAAAAATTCATGGAAACCATTCCATTATTAAAACCATAAAAAGGTTCCATTAAAGGCATTGGACTTGATGGAGATAGTTAATATAGTTGGTTTGTAAGATATAAAATCATTCATAATTGATTTTTTTTCCCAAAACACAACAATGTGAGATTCTTGAGGATTTTCCCATAAAACTAAACACAACAAAATGTGGAATATTTCATGAATCATATTTCTTGAGGATTAAATTATCATTTATTGTTCATAATCCCTAGAAAGCAATTTGTTGTCCCATTAGCTTAGATGAACCTACGGGGAAAAGGCAGTTTGTGACATTGTTGCACCATCATCAGCCCTTAGAATCACAAGCAAAAGGCATATTAAACATGATGATTTTTTTTTAAAAAAAAAAACATGATGAGATTAAACCATTTAGTAGGTGGATCGGTGATAAGAGCTTGAGATCAAGAGGTTTGTTTCTCCTGTGATCTCAAGTTCGAGTCTTATGGTTGCTAATATGATGGTCACTGGAAGTTTATATGGTTGTTAACTTCAGAGTTCGTGAAATTAGTTGAGGTACGCGCAAGCTAACCCGTACACCCATGTTAATTAAAAAAATAATGAAATTAGATACAAGAAGTTCACGAATTTATCAAACTAAAAACACCATTCCAGATGTATAAAACTGGATTTTCTTTATATATTTGTCGACTTGTATTATATATCTAATTCATATAACTAATTAATGCTTTTGTTCATTTCAATAATAATCAAAAGTAATTTGTCTTTAATTGAAATCAGGCCCCTAGTAGCGTCCACAAGGTTAGATAAAAAATCTTAAAAACAAAAGAAAGAAAGAGGGAAAAATCAAAATATATCCCTTTCCTTAATTCTCCTTCTAATACCAATAACAAGAGAAATAGGGAAAATAAAAGAAGAAAAGAAAAAGGGAAAAAAAATACACAAATTTAATAGAACCGTAAAGACTTGTACTGCTTTGTCAACTATAGCAGCAAGATTTGAGATAAGAATACATTACATTTTAATAGGGGAATCGTGGCTGAATTGGGTTGATTTATCTGGAGTGGTAGGGGTGCATGCAGTTTAGATTTGGCTATCAATAAATTGATATCTCAACATCAATGGATTAGTAGATGATTAAAACATTGAATAATGAATTGGGTCAACTTTATTTGTAATTCTTTTCAGATTAATACTATGCAAGCAAACAAATAATACAATTTTTTTCATCCAAAAATGGCGCAGTCACTATTTTCAGAAAACAAATCATATATGTCCAAAAGACGCCAGCTTCTTACTTCTTGGGCTGTTTTTTTGGACTACCATTGCTTCTCTGTTCGAAACTTCAAAGTCTCTAAAGTTAAAGCATGCAAGCAAAGCAAATGCGAAAAACCTCCCCCTAGTTTCAAGTCTCCTCAACTTTCTCTACTGGTTAATAGTGTTCGTAACATTTTCGTAAACTGCATTTCCAATCTTCTGGCGTGCCCAATAAGTCGGGCTATAAGGTCTAACTACTGCTCTTACTTTGAGAGTAGTGGGATATCGAGAAATTAGAGATGGGTTCTTTGGCAGTTGCGCCCTTTCTTCCTTCAAAACCAAGACCCTCTCTCTTTGATCAAAACAGCTCCCTCTTTTCTTCAAGTACAAAGCTCAAGAGGAAGAACCAATCTATGAGCCCTGTGAGTTCTGCTTCTCTTGGCTTATTTTTATTTTTGTCCTTCTTTATTTGATTCGTTGATTGTGACTTTTGTGCTGTTTTGATTGTTACAGGTGGCAAGGTTATTTGGGCCATCTATTTTTGAGGCATCAAAGCTGAAGGTGCTGTTCTTAGGGGTTGATGAGAAGAAGCATCCAGGGAATCTGCCAAGGACTTATACTCTAACACACAGTGATATGACAGCTAAACTTACTTTAGCCATCTCACAGACCATAAACAATTCTCAGGTAATCCTGTTTTGTAATATCATGTTTCTTTTTTAAATTAAGAGATCACCAATCTGCTAATTCTACCATATTTCCCTTTTGAGTTGGAATCTTTGAATTGTGTAAAAATAGAGAAAACAGGGGAGCCTCGGGAAGGTCTTTTTTTTTTTTTAAATACCATGGCACAAGAAAGAAAGGGGGAAAAAAAGAAGGGCGGGGGCTCTGAATCGTGGGGTTAGATGAAATATAAGGGGAAGCACAAAATCTCATGTATAAATCATCAGGGTCTGAATTTTAGAGAAGATAAACAGAAGGAAGCAGGGTATATACAGAGAGTTGCTTGATTTTGTTGATATTTTTCTTGATCAAAAGGTTAGATTAATGAACTGAATGGATTGGGATTTTCTTGCAGTTGCAGGGATGGTCCAACAAATTGTACCGAGATGAAGTGGTGGCAGAGTGGAAGAAAGTAAAGGGAAATATGTCTCTTCATGTTCATTGCCATATAAGTGGAGGCCATTTTCTTTTAGATTGGTGCTGTAGACTCAGATATTTCATCTTCCGCAGAGAACTCCCTGTGGTATGTACAATGATTGTTTGTTACTTTTTTGTTCAATCTTGATGATCATGATCAGTCCCTTAAATCACATGGAAAAACAAAAATTGGGATGACTAGGTATTGAAGGCCTTTTTTCATGGAGATGGGAGTTTGTTGAGCAACTATCCTGAATTACAGGAGGCTTTAGTTTGGGTTTACTTTCATTCAAACATTCCAGAATTCAGCAAGGTAGAGTGCTGGGGTCCACTAAAGGATGCTGCTGCGCCTTCTACTTCTGAAACTGGTGGGTCCAATGAGACCAAGGAGCTAGCAAACCAATCAAGCAACTGGGACTTGCCTGAGCCATGCCAAGAGGAGAATTGTAGCTGTTGCTTTCCACCAATGAGCTCGATCCCATGGTCTAAAATGGTTCCCTTGGAGAACAAAAAGAATCCAAGCACCCCACAGAGCTTTCAACAGCCCTAAGTATCTATCAGTCTGCTCTTTGATTGTTTTATCTTCACATAAGATGTTACATAACTTATGTAGGTCTGAAATGTAAATATTAGGAGTTTGTCCTCAACCCAAAATACTTTGAGTTTGGGGTTGAAACACTAGTCCCAAAATCTCTTTTTCAAGATAAAGACTGCTGTACATGTAAATATGTTCAATATTTGATAAACTTGCCATTGTTGTAAGAACACTACGAATGTGTAACGCATGACGTGAAAGTTTTATTGTATTTATATTATTTAAACAAGCTGCAGTCACACGAGGAAACTAACACTCCTTACCAATGATCATTCTGGGATTTGGTAGATTCCTGTTTGTATGATCTTTAAGCGAGCCAGCTGAATTCGGATCCAGCAAAGCAATATTTCATATATTTCAATGATGGAGAAATGTGGAAGCAATAATTATTTACAAAAACTATCGAGTAAATGGTAAACCAACACCTCAAAGCATCCTTTGCTGTTGTCTGTTAATATACAATGCAAGAAGCATTTAAATGGTGTATGCTATACATTAGTAAATCAAGGGGGGAACAGAAAGGAAACTAGTAATTTCCTGAGAGCCACGAGACAATTCATCACCTCTAATCCCACTTTTTTCGATTTATTAGGTCCTGGGATGAATTGAGAAAACCATACCGATGGATTGTCCTGGGTTGGTTCGAGAAAACCAAACTGACCAACTTCGTTCCCACACACATAATCTCCAGGTTATGAACATATTTACCACCTTCCTTCCATGCTAAAACAGCACAATAAACTCTAGACTGACAGTCTTCTCAGAGCCAAGAAACTCTCGACAAACAACTGGAGTCACCGAATTGTAGTTCTACCGAGAGAGGACGCTCCAATTTCACTGTCAGTGTTCTGTAATAGCAGTCAACCCATAAATTTATTGAGTTAGTCTTCTGCTACATTGGGTAAGTACTGCTATGTAAGGCAAGTACTACAAAACCAAAATATTGACATCTACTCTTGACACAATCCTATCCTTGTATCTTGTCAACGCATATTATTAATATGGCAATAGAGATATATGTTATTGTCATTTACTAGAAAGAAGATGCATCTGGTGAGTTTTTCTCCAAAAAATAATCACGTATTAAATATTAGCACGGACTCAATTAATTATTGTCATCATTCAAAGAAACAATTACTTGAGATTTAGGGGAAGGAAACACACTCCAAAACCGCAGCGTTTCATCTCCAGCTCCGGTGACAATTGTCTGAAACAGATAATAGTTATTCCAACCAGGAAAAGACACATTAATGAAAAGAATGGTTGGCATAACTGCTAAATTTATTGTAAGAAGAGAAAGTACAGTCATGAAGAATGGAAGACCAACTACCTGTCCATCTGGTGAGATGGCAAGATAAAGAACTCTGAATGTATGACCTGTCAGAGTTGCCAACTGCAAAGGAGGAACAAATCTTAATACGATGAGTGATGAGAGATAATTCCATTATCATAAATACACTGACTTCAGTACCTTTGACATGGTGGGATATCTCCACAATATTATTTGGTTTTGGGAGTATCCATGTGTGCTGACAAGTTCATTGACATTCTTAGACCACACAAGATTGCACACCTGAAATGAAGTAGGTGTAAAATTTTTTTGGGGGGGAGAGAGAGACGGAGGTAAATGTTGAGTAAAATAATCCAAGACTACATGAGTACGTGTACTTGCTCTTTGCCATCTTACAGTATGGATCGCACCCAGGGGTTTCATAACCTGTGGTCTATCTTTTGGGTCCTATTAGAGATAGCTTGTACAATATGGTTGGTATGTTAGATTGAGTAAAGATAGTTTTTCGTGGGTTCCTTTTTCTTGAGCTTCCAGGAAAGCCCACATTTTTTATGTTCTAAATGGTGTAACCACATGTTCCATCAATCATTCAACAATTTCATATTTACGTACCAAAAAGAGAAAAAGGCAGATATGAGTTGCCAATAAGGGTTTTTCTAACTCCAGACATTTCATGTTATCTATAAAGAAGCACAATAACAGTGATTTGCAAACAGATATTTACCTGACTGCCAGTGTCTATGCAGCTGAGATGTGAGTTAGTGGTTGTATTCCAGAATCGTATACACCGGTCAGCAGTCCCACCCCCAGATGCAAGAAGTCCATGAAGATGGGGTGACCAAGCAATTGCTTTTACAGCCGCTGTATGATCACAGTATTTTAGCACAGGTTGGCTTGAATGTTGATTCCAGACAAAGAGCTGCACATAGACAACAAGAAATTAGAATTCTATACAGGAAACCATGAGCTCATGTCCAGCAATCATAGCGATATGTTGTAGGAAAAAAAAAAAAACTCACTCGATTATCATTTCCACCTGATGCCAACTCACGGTTATCATAAGACCACTTCAGTCCACAAACCTAAATCATAATCAATTGATTAGTAGGCTGAGTAACGTAAAAGCAATGAACAGAACAAAAATAGCATAGATAGCTTATAATATGTAAACAAATGCCCACTACTAGCATTTCCGAAATTGAGAAGCATGCAAAAACATAACGATAACTATAACTCCAAAGTAAACAGCATAAAATGGTTGACCAAAAAGTTCAATCAATGTGATCACAATGTAGGGGAGTCCAACCTCTGACTTGTGTCCAGAGAGTTTACTAACGAAGTCTTCCCTTGCTCGTATATCTCGTTGAAGAATGCTCTTATCCCGGCTACCAGAAGACAGCATAGATGAACTCCAGGCCAAGGCCCCAACACGCAATCGATGGCCCTCCATGGTTCTGATCCTTTTACAGCGGGAAGCATCCCAAATCTACACATGAGTTGATGAGAATATCAGCAAAATAATGTTAGGATGATCAAGCAATATACTAAAATCTATTATGAACACAAGGGAGGAACTGCCCATGACAAACAGTTGTATAAATACCACCTGTCCTTGGAACTGCTGAAAAACCAAAAACACCAATAATATAGAACCATGTATCTCACCTTCAAAAAAAAATAATGGGAAAGTATTGAAATGAGAGCTTATTGTGAACATGTTAAGATGCTTTCTTAGGGGCAAACAAAATTATTGATTCTAAAGGAGTTTTTTTTTCTTGAATTAGTTTCAAAATCTTGGGTCAGTAGTTAAGGCCTAAAGTTTAATAGAAAAAATTTTGGCTGCAGTAAAAAAAAAATAGCCAGGTAGCAATGGTTTGGCTTTTGAAAATCATTATTTATCCTTAATGTTGTCTCTAGAAAAAAATCTGGTGAATCCTGCAATGATGAACAGATGTAAATATTTGGTTTCATGATAAATTTCCAAGCTATTCTGGTGATGGTACTTTAGATCTTTGCATACTAAGAGACTATGCCCTAAAACTTTTCGAACTTGTAAGAGACTTTGCATGACTAGGTTCAAGTACAGCCAAGAGTATGTATGATATATGGGCATAAAACACCTCATCCTTCCAATAAACCATATGTTCTCTAAACACCTTGTTCAGAAACCCCTTACTTTAGCCAGCCTGTGGCAATTAAACAATGTGAATAAAAACCTTCAAAGTCTGGTTAATCAACTCTGGTGGGACAAAACAGTTTCTCCCAGCCACCTACCAAGTTGAAATTTGTCAGCCCTAACTGTTAACATGTAGTTAGCCGAATTAGAGAATAAGAGTTCTAGCAGATATTCCATAAGAGTTCTGAAAGGATACACATTAATGTATTTCAGAACAGGAAATATATTCCTTGTAAAACAGGAAACCTTTAAACCGCCATATATATATGTTTGCCTATATAAGGCATTCCTCCAAGAGAGAAGAATAACAAGCACAGTTAAATAAAACCTAAACTCTAAACTTTATCATGGTATTAGAGCATAGTTAAAATTCTTCTCTCTCTGCAGGCCCCATCCAGAATTGGTCTTGAAACAAGGGACCAACCATGGATGATACAATACCTCTATAATTCCTATAAACCATACTCCAGTCTCTGTTGAATCACCCAACCTAAACAACTTACCCTTTGGATTCAAATTAAATGAGACAAACTTCAAAATCTGGTCATGAATGATTGAGCTTGATGCTGCTGGATTGAACAAACTTGGCTACTTAAATGGACAGAAAGCTAGAATGGAAGAAGGAAATCCCGGTTACTCAAGATGGTGCATTGAAGATGCAGTGGTGAGAGGATGAGTGCTGAAAACCATGGAGCCTCATCTCATTGGCTTATTTATACACCTTTCATCAGCCAAGGAAATATGGGACAGTGTAACTCAAACCTTCTATGATGGGGCTGATGAGTCTCAATTTTATGAATTATGCTGTAAGGCAACAAGAACAAAACAAAATGGACATCCAGTTAACTTATACTACGCAGAACTTAACAGCATCTGGCAAGAAATTGATAAACGACGACCAATAAGGATGATGTGTCCTGCAGACCTTAGAACCAGACAAGAAGAAATCCAGAAAAATCAGATTTATGACTTTCTCGCGGGACTAGATGAGGTATTCGACCCAGTATGCAGTGATCTTCTTCGCATGAAATCTGTTCCAGGTATTGAAGAGTGCTTCAATACTGTTCGACGAGAGGCTCAACGCCAAGTCACCATGTTTGGCACAAAGAACACGGGTGAAGGTACTTTCATGGCAATGATTTCCAAATCCACCGCCCCCTCTAACTTTCGCACCCTTAGAGCTGTTGAGGAAGCAGAAAAGGATAAATTGCGCTGCAGTCATTGTAATGGAAGTCGCCATACCAGAGACACCTGTTTTGAAATTCATGACTATCCCAAATGGTTCTTAGAAAAACAAAAGCAAGGTAAAGCACGCAGCAATAAATGTCCAGGCCAAGCAAAATTAGCCAATACGGTGGAGATTCCTTCTAGTGTTGCTGCTATGGCAATAGGTCAAAGAGACCATATTAAACCGAGTGAAATACTCTCTTTAGCCAATACAATTGACTCCCTTCTAACCTCAGAAAACACTGGAATGATGTTTTCTACATCCACAATTCAAGAAACAGGTTGGATCATTGACTCGGGTGCCAAAGACCATATGACTTACAATAAATCATTATTTCAGTACATGACTTCCCCATCTAAGAAAAAAGTCCTGACAGCTAATGGGGAGTCTACCCCAGTTATTGGAGCAGGATCAATTGCTCTCACTCCTAACCTTTCATTACATAATTGTCTAATTGTTCCTGCACTTTCAAATCACTTATTATCAGTTAGTCAAATTACTGAAGAATTGGATTGCATTGTCTTCATGTTCCCCACTTTTTGCTTACATCAGGATATCCGGACTCAAGCGATCATTGGACGTGGTACTAAGAGGAAGGGGCTTTACTATGTGGATGATGTTGCATCAAGTCACGTCCATCAAGTTCAGAGTGGCAATGTTCATGACTACAAGAATATTTGGTTGTGGCATCATCGGTTGGGTCACGCATCCTTCGGCTACTTAAAAAAATTATTTCCATCCCTATTTAATGACATTTCGGATCCTAGTTCTTCTCTTAAATGTAATGTTTGCATCTTGGCCAAAAGCCACCATACTTCGTATCCGTTAAGCCTGAATAAAAGCACAAAGCCATTTGAATTAATTCATTCTGATGTTTAGGGACCTGCCCCAATTACTACTCAATCTGGGATTCGGTGGTTTATTACATTTGTCGATGACTACACCAGAATGACTTGGTTATATATCATGCGGCACAAGAGTGATGTGCGCAATATACTCCCAATTTTTTATCACATGGTTCGCACTCAGTTCTCCCTCCCCGTGAAAGTTATTCGATTAGACAATGGCGGAGAATACCTTAACTCTGAGCTATTGAAATTCTTTAAAGACAATGGTATTCTCCACAAAACTACTTGTCCAAGCACTCCACAGCAAAATGGTTTGGCAGAACGCAAAAACAGGCATATCCTTAAAACTACTAAAGCTCTTCTTATTGGTGCCCATATACCTCAACATTATTGGGTGGAAGCCGTGACCTATGCAGTGTACCTCATGAACCGAATGCCATCACAAGTCCTCTCCTTCTGAACTCCTCTACAAACTCTAACTCAACATGTTCAGATTCCATCCTTCCTATATCTAGAACCTCGGGTTTTTAGGTGTGTCGCTTATGTCCACCTGCAAAAATCTCAGCGCACAAAACTGGATCCTTATGCAGTGTGCTGCGTGTTTCTTGGCTTCAATCCTCACCAAAAGGGCTACCGTTGTTACCATCCTTCAACTCACCACATATATGTCAGCATGGATGTCACTTTCTCCGAAACAAAGTATTTTTTCGGTTTAGATCAATCACCTCTAGTCCTCAGGGGGAGCAGCTGCAACAAGATGCCTATAACTGGATTGATCTTCCCTAACTATCTGAACAGACTAGTCCACAGGGAGGCTCAGGTTCACGGGAGTTTGATCCAGGGGAAGACTCTGGTTCAGGGGAAGAAGGATCTGGTTCAGGGGAAGGAATGGAGTCAGGGGAGTCCAGTTCACAGACAATTAGGAGTGCAAGGGACAAAAACACACAAGAACAGCAAGATAGACATATTGAAGCAGCTCCTTCCTCTTCACAAATCCACGTCCAAGATCGGCCGGATATTCATGAGGTAAGTAACACTACAAGCCCTTCCTCTTCCATGTCATTATTTGCTCCAAATTATTCTCTGCCTCCTAGACAGAACCGTGGGAAGCCACCTGACAGGTACTCTCCAAATGGCAAAGCAAGATATGCCATCACACAATGTCTCTACAGATAGACTGTCACCACAATATCAAGCCTTTGTGAATGAGATGAATATAAAAATACCTACAAATGTTGAGGAAGCTTTAAAGAACCTGAAATGGGCAGAAGTAATGGAGGCTGAAATGGATGCACTACAAAGAAACGGTACATGGAGCATTGTATCACTTCCTTCAGGAATAAAACCAGTAGGTTGCAAATGGATATTCAACCTCAAACACAGAGCAGATGGGACAATTGATCGGTATAAAGCAAGGCTAGTAGCAAAGGGATACACGCAATCATTCGGCATCGACAATCAGGAAACTTTTGCCCCAGTTGCAAAGATGAACACCATCAGAGTCTTGTTATCTTTAGCAGCAAATTTCGGTTGGCCCTTGAAGCAATTTAATGTGAAGAACGCATTCCTCCATGGGGATTTGGAAGAAGAAGTATATATGCAGCTTCCACCTGGGTTTAACTGTCCATAATCTAGCGGAAAAGTGTGAAGATTACGAAAAGCATTGTATGGCTTGAAACAATCGCCAAGAGCATGGTTTGGAAGGTTCACAAAAGCTATGAAACGAATTGGTTATCACCAAGGTAACTCTGATCACACTTTATTCATCAAACGCAAGAATGAGAGAGTTACACTACTCATTATTTATGTGGATGATATGATTGTAACTGGTGATGACGTAAACAAAATAAAAAGGCTACAAGAATGTGTCCACTGAATTCGAAATGAAAGATTTAGGAGGACTGAAATATTTTTTGGGGATTGAAGTTGCAAGGACCAAAAATGGTATATACCTATCACAACGAAAGTATATACTGGATCAATTATCTGAAACTAGTATGCTAGAATGCAAACCAGTAGAGTCTCGTATTGTTCAGAATCATCAGTTGGCCATTTACCCAGATCAGGTACCAACAAACAAGGAAAGATACCAGCGATTTGTAGGTAGATTAATTTATTTGTCTCACACACACCCCGACATTGCCTATGCTGTTAGTGTGGTAAGTCAGTTTATGCATGCTCCAAGTGAAGACCATATGACAGCCGTAATGAGGATTCTGAGTTACCTAAAAGGGGCCCCAGGAAAAGGACTGACATTTAAGAGATATGGACATATGGAAGTGAAGGGATTTACTGATGCAGATTGGGCAGGAAATCTCACTGACAGGAGGTCCACCTCTGGCTATTTTACATTTGTTGCAGGAAACCTTGTCACATGGCGAAGTAAAAAACAAAACGTGACAGCAAGATCCTCGGCATAAGCAGAATATAGAGGGATGGTACATGGAATATGTGAACTGTTATGGCTTAGGACTACTCACTGAAGTAGGTTTTGAACCAAAGGAACCTATGTTACTATACTGCGACAATTAGGCAACACGAGAGATAGCTAATAATCCGGTCCAGCATGATCGAACTAAACACATTGAGGTAGATCGACACTTCATCAAGGAAATGTTACTTTTGAAGTTAGTGGACATCCCTTTCGTTCGATCAAGTGAGCAGCTAGCAGATATTCTAACCCATACAGTTCTTGCGGTAGCTCTTTATAAGGTTCTAGACAAGTTAGGCTTAGAAGATATCTTCGCACCAACTTGAGGGGAAGTGTTAACATGTAATTAGCCGAATTAGAGAATAAGAGTTCTAGCAGATATTCCATAAGAGTTTTGAAAGTATACACATTAATGTATTCCTTTCAGAACATGAAATATATTCCTTGTAAAAGAGGAAACCTGTAAACTGCCATATATATATATATGTGTTTGCCTATATAAGGCATTCCTCCAAGAGTGAAGAATAACAAGCACAGTTAAATAAAACCAGAACTCTAAACTTTATCACTAACATGATCAACACCCATATCTACGACTATTTATTTACCTCTCGCTTAATCTTGCTAACACAATAATCCTTGAACACTGCATTCTTTTGAAATATCAAGTTCAATATTTTTATTTCTCTCTATAAAGTTGGCATTGTTTTCATTCGGTTTTATGATCCTGAAGTGTTTCCCTATACATAAACCATACTGCAATCAACACAGCAAACGCATATATCAGAAGTTCAAAACAAATGCAAACCGAAACTAACCTGAACTTTTCCATTGCTAGTTCCAATAGCAAGATGCGTACCACGATGAGCCCATCCTACTGAACATACACCATCATCATTCCCCAAATCACACAACTTTGTCACCTACATTACACCACGACCAACATTAAAGTAAAAAAAATAACAACCCTTCAGCCAAAACCTGAAAAAAAAAAACACACACACACACACTTTAAAACCCACAACACTCACCTTGCTACTACAAGCATTCCATAAATACACACAATTCCCTAACCCCACTGCCAACACATTATGTGACGACCAGTCCACAAGATTCAAATAAAAATCATCTTGCAATGCAGGGGCGTCCAATACCTACAAAAAACACATAAAAACAAAAAACAGGATCGATTAATAAAACAATCCCAATAAAAATCCATATTTCATCAAATCTCAATAAAGTCAAAATATGACACCAATTTACTAAAACACCGACCTTATAAGGTGATCTAGAAACCTTCCTAGGAGTCTTAATAGCAACATTACTAACACCAAGATCACTCATATCATCAAAACCGAAAGGGGAAAGCGAGTGCAGTGACTGCCTAGTCTCCATCTTGTACCGGAAAATATTCTGTCCAGCCGCCCCTGCCCCCCAGTCTTTCTTATCCGGAGTCTGGGGGCCAAAAAGCGCATTCCGAAGCAACGCCGCATAAGCACTAGGATTATCCTCCTTCCCTCCACATCCCGGCGAGATCCCCGCCGTCGCCGACGGCTGCGGCAAAGAGATGTTGAAAAGAGCGAAATTTGAGCTGGATCTGCAGGGAATAAACCTATCGGAGTAAATTGGTCTCGAAGGGGAAATATAATGATTAGAATTAATGAGACGATTGACATGCTTTGATGATGACGGTGATGGAGTTGGGTTTTCAAGATGTAGATGATGCTGATGACGTGGCGTCGTGGAGGCTGCAATTTTGAGCGTTGATTGGGTTGATTGTGAAATCATGGGATCAGCCATTGAGAAGAAACCCTAGGATTTATAGAGAGGAATTGGAGAAGATGATGATGACGTGTTGAAGGAAGTTAATTTTCCCGGGAAATAATAGAAAGAGAGTAACAGATGGTTGTTCCTTTTTTGACGCGAATGAGTGTTTGTTTAGGTGTTGTAAGTTATACAGAGGTTTTGGAGTGAGAGAAATAGGACCGTTGGATTCATGTATTTTTCGTTTTTGAATTTTGAATATGGATCCGTGTTGGTGTCGGGGAAGGATAATGACGATTTATTTTGGAAACTTGGACAGGAGATTATTTCTTTCCTTCAGCTCTCTTATTAATTGGGAGGAATTAGCTGGGCCACAGACACTGAACATCACATTAGCAAAGGCCCAATCAAAACGGTCTAAAGAAAGAATATGAGTTGGATGGTGAGACAGTGATGGGACAAAAAGTGGAGTCCGAATTAGAAGACAACTAACTACCTGTTGGATTTTTTTTTTCGCAAAAAAATACATAATTATTATAGAAAATTTATGATTATAAATTCATAATCTACATGTTTAATAAAATTTAAAATGTATTTATTTATATGATAATATTTTTTATATATAAGAAGAGTAATAATTTAAATTTAATTGAAACCAAATAATTTGCTAGTAACCTCTACTTTTCTTATTAATATATATAACCTCTACAAAATAAAATATTTTTTGTTTTTTTATGTTATTTAATTAATAAAAATAAAAAAATCATTACAAACATTAAAAAAGAAAATCTTGGACAGTTTAATATAAAAATAAAATAGATATATGTCTAATAATAATTTTTTTATCTTATTAGATTGTGAGTCAAACTATAGGCTTCTCAGTCCAAATTTTTTATTAGCCTGGATTTCAAGTAAATAGTATATATCATAATTTATTCTGACACCAAATTCTTTTAAGAAATATATATATATTCCAACCCTAAAGGGTGTAGCTCACTGGTCAGGTTCTAGATTTGTTTTCTAGAGGTCACTAGTTCAAGTCTCATAAATCTCAGGACTACTAAAGATTTACATGGTCGTTAACTTCAAGACCTGTGGGATTAATTAAGGTGCGCGCAAACTGACCCAAACACAAAAAAAAAAAAGAGAAAGAAAGTTCATATAATACATTTACTTGCTAGTGAATACAAATTGTTCAGATTTCAATTAAGCGAAGGCACCATTTTTAAAGAAAAACAGGGTGCAATCGAGGGAATTTAAGACCAATGACTAAAAATGTCAAATTAGCAAAATATGGGAAGTCCTACTACTTCGATCAAGGGCCTAATGGGATAGATTCCCATTTTATGACTAATTTTGGTTCTAATTGAGAAGTTTTGCATATCCATAGACAACTATGAATAAAAAGAGAAATCAGAGGGCTTATTTAAATTTGGTTGTGGACTCAATTGGAAGAATTTAAAAGGAAAAATCAAAAGATTATTGCCTCACATTTATCTACTTTAACTTTAAAGGATGAAGAGATTTATTTTAATAGAGAGGATGAGCTTAATAGATGGTGTTTGACTTATGTTTTTTTGTATTAAAATCTTTTATTTCTTTTAATATTTTGGTATTTTGTTTATGTTTAGTTTTATTTTTTTTTTTATTTTAAAATATTTTAAAATTTAAAATTATATATATTTAAATACTTGACATTTTATTTGTATTACATGTTTGTGCTTTTCTACGTGGATGATATTGTTGTTACAAGTAATAATGTGAATGCCATCACTGGATTAATTCACGAACTTGGGAAGGAATTAGAAGTTATACTTCTTGGGTGTCTAGGCTTCATGCAATAGTCATGGCCTTCGTCTTCACCAGGAAGAATTAATATATCAGAGAGACCTATTCTATATGGCAGGTGCAAAGCCAACTTCTACACCTTGAGCTGCAGGCAACAAAACGTAAAAATTTAATGGTGATCTCCTTGACAACTCAGCTCACTATTGCACTTTAACTCGATCAGGCATTGCATACAGTGTCAATTTCTTCTCTCACCCGCTACTGACCATCTTGCTGTGGCAAAGCATGTTCTTCAATATTCAAAGGGCACTCTTGATTATGGCTTACACTACACCAAAGGCTCTCTGCAGTTGAATAGGTAGAGTGATTCTAACTAGGCAGACAACCCAAATGACCGCGAGTCGGCCATTGGATATGGCGTGTATCTCGGCCCCTGTCTTGTTTCTTAGACAAGCAAGAAGCAAGTTGCTGTTGCTGTTGCACACTCCAGCACTGACATAATACTGAGCAATGAAACTCATGGTTGCAGGATTTTATTTGATTCGCATGCTTCTTAAAGAACCTTATATCACTCTCAGAGCAACTCCTTGTCTATGGGTTGATAACATTGAGCACTGTCCTTGCATTGCAATCAAGTTTTTCATGCAATGATAAAGCATATTGAAGTGGATAGTCACTTCATTCGAGAGAAGAACTTTTACCAAGGACATTCAAGCTCATTACATTTCTATCCATGATCAGCGTGCCGACATTTTTACTAAGAACCTTCCATCCTCTTAGTTCTTCTAGCTACATGGCAAGCTTATGGTTCATTCCCCAAGCAGTTCTCAGTCAATGCAGATCATGAAGATTAGTCAATAACAAACACTCCTAAGATCACTCTAGAATATCTTGATCATTGTAAGTCTTTGTTGCAATTTTGTATTTCGAACTTGTAACAAAGTCTACTTTATATCTTGAACTCAAACTCCATCTAATTGCTATATACATGGATCGTCAATACAACACTACTTATGAACTCTTTCATTTCTTTGTTTAAACCAGCTATTTTATTTCTTTGTTTAAATTAGACGCCACTGGGTTTTTTTCCTTTTGAGCGTTGTTTTCGTACAAAGGTTTGCTGATGTTTTCATCATAGTTAATTTGCACCTTTTAATCTCGCTGGCCTAGCCATTTTCTAGACACGCCTAAGCTTAACTCACAAGGGTAATCAAAATAAAACCACTTCAAAGCAAAGCTTCCTCACACCTTTAGAGGTAGAATCCATGCCTAGCTTGTATATTGTCAGTGATCTAGACTATATGCGAGTCTCTTTACATTTTTTATTTTATTTTTTTGGTTTTGTTGGTGTTGCAATCTCTTAACCAAATTTACAAGTGAGACAGAGAACATGAATGAAGCTTAAGCCCTCCTCCATAATCCACCGTACGTGTTCAAGTATTAGGTTTGACTTTGCCTCATATCACAAAGTATTCCAAAAATCATTTCTTGATGGTCATTCTAAAAGGTACATGCCTAGGCTGCCATGACATTAGGAGGCATCGTCTTAAAACAGCATCATAGGACGTGTAGCTTCTTTTCCTCTCAAACGCCTATTACAGCATTCTATGCACTCGAACTCTAGCAGCTTTACTACTTTGGAGCATTGTTTTTTCACCATCTTATATTCCTTCTTGGCTATCCGCGACCAAAAAGGAGGGGGGAAAAGGAAAGAGAACAGTAGGTTTCATTGCTGAATGCTTAATTAGAATGTGAGAAATTAATAAGAGAACTAACAGGAAAAAGAAATGAGAGATGAATTCTGCATATATGATGAACGCACCTTCATATTATTTTAAGATTCAAATTTTGAATTAGTTCTTATTTTGATCTAGAAATTCTGTCATAAACCAAGATTATTGTCCTAATTACCTAATATGAATCATCTAGTGTTTATAGTCTAAGAACAGAAATCATCACAACAAATTACAGAAGAGAAGCAAGTAAAGGGAAGGTAAAAAAAAATATGAAACAGAACTCAAGAGACAGAGTTGTCTCTGTACCAATACAAAGAACTTAAAAGAATTTGGCTGATCTACCCTTCTTCTTAATACAAATTCCTTGTCCTTTCATCTAATATTACAAAAAAGAATAATGATCATAAAGAAAATGAACAATTTAAGAAGGATAAGGTATATACTCATGCTCAATTATAGGCACTGTCCGAGTAACAGTTGCTGTAGGAGCCCTGACATGACCAACCATTGATACTTGGAGAGCTTCCTCTTCATAAGCCCTTCTCTCCATCTCTTCCATTCTTGCTTTCTTCTTTACCTTAACAAACATTGCTACCAAAAGCAACCCCAATAAAATCACACCAATTGCAGTCCCAACTGAGCTCCCAACCACTACTTTCCACAGGCTGATCTTCTTTTTCATCATCTGCATTGATGGTGGTGGTGCTGGTGGTGACTTGATCACCAAACCATAATGCCCATGCCTTGTAGCCACACAAACAAATGGCGATGTAGGGTTTCTTAATGTCACCTTACCATCATTTTCAAAACTAGCACACAATGGCCTAATTCCTGATACGTTGGCCGTAGTTGATACATTGATGAAGTCGATTGTAATTGGTTTTCCTCCAGCATGAATTCCGATCTCAAAAGAGTTGCTAACATTCACATCACTGCCGAAATTGTAAGCTAAAAGGCCTAAAATGGGTGACACAATTTGATACCCTGATAAATCATAGTTAGCATAATATATAGAGGACCAGTTAAGATCCAAGTTTTGTCTAATTACCAAGAGTCTCTCAACACATGGCTGCACAGTTACACCAATACCCAGATGAAATTCCTTAACTTGAGCACCATATCTTCGTAGACTGCCGCATCGAAACCTCACCGTATCGACTTTGATGCCGGAGAAGTTTGCTGGTAAATCTACAGTGTGCACCATACCTGTCTTGAAGTGTACGCCACTTGACTTAAGTGTGTAGTCTCTAATGAGAAGGTCAAGAAGTCGAGCTGATTTGATCCCTTGGGCTTCAGTTCTCACTAAAGCCAGTGAAAGAAGAATTATCAAAGTGAGGGAGAAGAGAGAACCCATCCCAGGATTATGAGCTAGGAAGATGCAGTACGGTTTTTTTCTTGTAATTTTCCTTGCTGTTACGTGTACATCAAAAGAAAAAAAAGCTCAATTTCTAGATCAGCTACTTTCTTTACCTGTGGATGTAACAGAAGTGAAGTTGCAAAGAGGAAAGCTTGAACTTTTAGGAAAATTTATGATGAAAGGAACTCTTGGAATATTAAAGAACAAGAAAGTGAAAAGGAAAAGAAGGGAGTTGTTTTTTTGGGCTTTCTTTATAGTAGAGAGACTTGGAGAGAATACACGTTAGGTGGCCTTAACAAAGGATTGCCAGTGGTCATGCCAAGGCGGCAATTCCCATAGCATACAATCAGTATGCCTGGTAATAGAAAATGTCACTGTTAGCGTGAAATGTGATTGCTATCATGCCATGTCTGAAGATTTCTTCTACTTGTTACGTTACAGGATACTAGGATAGATGGGAATGTTCAAATTGGAAGCAAAATCCTTTCTGAATTTGCCGAAAATTTGATTTATCACGTACTCAATTCCAAATGTAATTGAACAGTCCAGTAAATTATTGCATCTGGAACACTGTATGTGGTAATTGTTGTTTAATATTGTAATATTTCTTACAACAAGAAAAGATTTTCTTTGTCTGCCCTTGAAGGTAGAATTTGGAAGGAGTAAAGTGGGTTAAGGATCAGGTAGGAGAAGGCCTGGGAGAAATGATTTGGAGCGTGGACTGATGATGACACTTGGTGCCTAAAGGAATTGAAAAGGGGAAAGGCGTGCTCGGGGAAAGAGATGAAGGTGTAGTCCCTCTTCAAGGCTCAATACTCTAATTGTGTTGATGGCATGTCTCCCACTTCAACAACTTTGTGGGGTCTCATGTTAGCTTCGCTTGTCATGGCGATCCAATTCTTTTCTCCTTCTGTTGGGTCAAAAAGCCAGATGGTGGACGTCAATGAATGAAAATTAAAAAAAAAAAAAAAAAACCAAATCTGATTTTGCACATCTACAGCAGGAACAATTTGTTTCTTGCAAATCTTTGGAAGTTATTTTCTTGTTGTATTGGTGCCTTTCGACACAAAGTGACATAATTGGCGTTATTAGGCTTTGATATTTTTTGCTATTAGCAACTAAAATTAAATTTTAAGAGGTTGATTTGATGGTTAAAAAGATTTGCTTTATCTTTTTAATTTTAAAGATTCAAATATTAAGGTTAATACCAAACAATTATTAAGTTTTAGATTTGAATTTTGATTTAATTGAAGTTTGAATAAAAGAAGCACAACAAGAATAAAAGGCAAGGAAGGAAGAAGGATCAAATAATCTGGACATCTTCCACTAGATCTCTCATTACAGCAAGTGAAATTCCATTCTTGGTTCACATACAACGCAGGAAATTCTTAAAAAAAAAAAATGGAAAACAGGGCCTCGAAGAGGCTTTTAGAAAAAAAGAAGGATAAGTGGAGTATTGAGCTTGACATCAGTACTAACTGAAGTTCACAGTTGATTTATAAGTCATCCCTACACCCCAGTCTGGAGGAGCAACATTCAATGCAATAACAGTCTGCTTGGTTGTGTAAGAAGTGATCTTGAAAGATAGAGCTTGGCCTCCAAGGCTAGCAAATGCCTGGTATGAAGCTCCCCAGTTATGGCTCATGCTTATCCATCCTGTTTTGCTTCCCTTCACCCACATGCTGGCAATGTCACCACCTCCTCCTACATTCATCACATACACCAGCAACCAGTACCCATTTCCTTGGAGCTTGAATCGAAGCCCGCCAGTTCTTGCACATGGTACTCTACAACAAATACACGATAAGGTTAATTAGAGGATGATTTATTCTGAGCCAAGGTTGATAAATTGTTAATTTATTTTTTCCTTTTTTTTCTTTTTTTTGGGGGGGAGGGGGTGTATTCCAGGTCCTCAGGCTAGCTTGCATAAACCAAATTCACTTTCCTATTCCAATTAAAGAGAATTCACGATGGAAGTGAAGAATTCATGAGAAAAATGCATCCAAGACTACTCTTATAATGCTTTATATATATATATAGGAAGTGTTCGGCACCATCAAGCTTGTTCGAAAACGTTTGTGGCGTTTGGCCCACATGTAGTTGACTTCTAAAAAGCATTGAAAAGCTAAGAAAGATGGCATACCTTCGGTACATGACGGGGACGATGCCAGCCTTCCATTGAGCAATTTTCATGAATGCAGGCTTGGACATGTCAAAGTGAACTCGAGGAGGGTTGCACCATCCACCATTGTTAGAATCCTTGGACCAATTCGGAGGGCAGATGTTCGTAGCAGTCACCGTTGTAATTACCCCATAGCATGCAGGAGCTTTCGTACATTTTATTTGGTAACAAGTCCCACAGGCATATCCGTTGTTGAATAATGTTGTGCTCAATGCAGCTGTATTGGTTCCGTATCCAGTTTGGAACAAATTTCCATACCCGCAAGCCCCTCCTGAATAAATTAACCCCAGGAAAAGAAGGCAAATAATTATTTAATTAATTATATGTAAGTACACGGTAAATTGAATTATGTTGTGCCTAATTAAACACATAAAAGGGAACATTTTGTTATAGCAGCACTTGAAATTAATTGGAAAGCAAAAGAAGGGTAGCATACCCATGGTCTCGCGAGCGGTCTCATCGCCATAAAAGGTGGCGTGGGCAAGCGACCATTGGCTCGGCCGGAACACCGTTGGTACGCGTGCTTTACCATAACCTACGGCCATTGATTTGCCGATGAACATTGCTGAAGTCAACACTATCAAGAAGAGGCTAAAGCTCCATGAATGAAAAAAGGAAGCCATGGCTTTTCTGTTGACTATTGCTAACCTCTCCTCGAAGGCCTTTGTGAGAAAGTACGGTGATGCTCCTCCATGTTCTTGTACTTGACATCCTTATATAATGTCCCATTATCCAAAAAATTGGCTTCGTGACGGCACGAAGATGGTGGCTCTCAAGTCAAAATTATTGGTTTAATATGGAGAAAAGAAATGTTCATTTCAGTTCTATTTAGTTGTTGACGTGCAAGCAGGTTTTATTCTCCTAGTTGCTGGGGTGCTATCTGTTGAGCCGTACATTGAATGGAATTTCTTTATCTTTTAATTTCTTCCTTTATTTTTTTCCTTAATGGTATTTATGATGGTGACTATTATTATTATAATTATTATTAACAAAACATTAAACAATATAGCTAAATTATTGTTGTTACATTCACAAAATTAGTGTTTTGTTCTTTATTTTTTCAATCACACTCTTTAATAATTTAATCTCTTTTTTTAGTTTTTTTTAATTTTTTTCTTTAATATTAGATTATTTTGGAAATTGTGTTTCAATTTTTTTTTCCTGTTAGGTTATATGTTGACCTCATAGATTTATGTTTTTTTTCCGTCTCGATTTTAGCATTTAACAACATATTAGTTAAAGGCGGGGTTTCATAATTTTTTTTTATTTGCTTTTTATGAATTATCTCATGACTTAAATTGCGGGTTTAACAAGTTAACCTAAATTAACTTAGCTCATTCTCGGGTCATTTTTTAAAGTTGCTTTTTATGATTAATTCTTTTTCGATTTCATCTTTCAATATTGAGTTGGTTGGAAATTGAGTTTTATAAATTATTATGATTTGCATTGTATTAAGTTATCTCAATCTCATGACCCAGGTCGCTAGTTTGGCAGATTGAACTAGGTTAATTTTATTCATTTTTTTATCCTTTTTTTAATTGAATACTTTTTTTTAATTTTACTCTCTACCAACTCAATATTCTTTTTCGCTTAGTTTTTTTATTTCAAATTCAACCTTTAATATTAGGTTATTTGATAATTAGGTTTCGTGATCTTTTTCAATTTATTTTATACGAAATTATCCTGATCTTATGAATTTAGTTTTTTTTTTAATTTGAACCTTCAACATTTAATCTATTAGAAATAAAGTTTCGTAATTTCTTTTCTTTTCTTTTTATAAACTTATATTGGTTTAATAACCTAGGTTGTAGGTTTAATAGATTAGTCCGAGTTGACTTGAGTTGTTTTTAATTTTTTTTTTAATTGTTTTTTTTTTCATTTCATCCTTTAACATTAGATTGGTTAGAAAATAGGTTTAGTAATTTTTTTTATTTGCTTTCTGTGAAGTTATCATGATCTTATAGTTCAGGTTAAAGGCTTAGTAGGTTGACTCAGGTAATTTTTTGTTTTTTTATTTTATTTTTATATATTTAGTTGATTAAGAGTTGAATTTTATAATTATTTCTTTGAATTTTTGAACAAATATTGTGGATTCGCAATGGAAATTTTAATTATATAAACTATAAAGTAATTAGGTGGTATACTATATTTATGTGTGTATCAGAACTCCTTGATTTTAATTGTAACTCCACAACTAGAATTTCTAGGAGGTTGTCATTTGACTTGAAATAGATTGAAATTTTACGAGCTCCGAGAATAATAAAGTATTCGAGTAATGTTGCGGGCAGTAGAATCTCGATGAAGAATGGGAACATCTTCTAGCAATACAAGAGATGAGTGAGCGTATCTGTCCTGATAGTGAACAAAATCATGGTTATATTTCGTGTTAGCTGCCCCAGGAAACCCAACCAATCAGCAACTGTGGTGTTACTTTTGCCAATGATAACAGCAAGGTAACGATTCATCATTCTAACTAAATACAGCGGATTATAGAACTTCATGGCAACAAACTGCTCTCAGCTCCTAATTAACGACCCTGGGATAGGTAGATGTATAAACATGTACATACTATATTAACACAGTGATCAAGATACAATCCAGTGTACACAATATCTGAAAATTCTCTCCGCCACAAATCTCTGCCAAGTTTCTGCAGAAGGCGTACTCTTTGCTTCCAAACTTACGAGTTAGCAACACTTGTACTGTATATCCCTTTAATGGACTTCTGCTTCATTCAGTAGCCATGACTATTATGACTATCCACAGGATATTATCCCTTTAACGATGAAGAATGAAATCAGATTTCGAGCACTGATTATTTATATTAATTACCAAGCATGTAACACTTCAGAGTTTAAGCAGACTGTAGGATAGATAAGGTGTTCACCTGTATCAAGCTTCGCTTCCTTCCGGCAGTGTAATCAACCGTGTTTTTGAATTGTACACTAACTCGGTTGAGCAACTGAAGCAGAGTATTGCAGCAATGTCATTAATCAAAAACAAAAGTTCCATTGAGCAATGTGGTCTGCAAATGGCATTAAACTTACTTTGAGCATTTAAGGGTGTTGGTGGTTCCACCACTTGAAATAGACAATATGGTTCCAAAGAAGGAGCCGTTCTCCGTGCCACAGTTGGGGCAGGGGCCCTATAAAAATGACATTATCCATCAGTAATTTTGCAATGTGCAGCGTGATGACATTATGTGGCTTCCCATTAGAGTTTTGGAAAAGAGTCACGAGCTCAAATTATACCTTCAAGATCAAAAAGTCCTTCACTATAGCATTTGTTAGTGTCAGAGCTAACCAAACAATGAGGGGCACAGCAGCAAACCAGGTGAAAAGGAAACTGAATGGCTCTGGGAGCTGCAACGCAACAATTTACAGAACATATAAATACAGAATATAAATTAAAGCTCCAAGTAATGATTGATTTTTTCCCTTTTATTATAAGGATTAAATATCTCTCTAATATAAAAAGGAAGATTTGAAATCAGCCTGGTCTCACCATTGGTTTGAATGATATCATGAATGTGTATATATCTGTGCTTTAATTATAAAGTCTTGAGAGGAAGTGACTGTTTACCTCCAAAAGATAAGTGATTTCAAAACCAGTGAGATCATCCAAGAAGAAAAACCTGTCAAGACAACCCAAAAGAAAATCAGACCCCTCCACCCACCCAGTTCCTGGTAAAGTAGATCAAAATCATCAAGTAAAATCTTTAACCATGATTTGGAAGGAGCCTCCTCCTTCATTTACAGAAAATAAACAAATAGAAGGACAAGTCAGGAAAATGATTTGTGGCACTGAAGAGTCTCCCTTACAAGCCTAGTGCAGTAACGGTTGCTGGTACGTTCAGCAGGAACATCTTCAGATAGTCAACATACAGGTCACTGTAAACCTGTGGGAAGAAAGTAAGCAGCTTCTGTTAGGTTGAATCCTGCATGTCTTTGCGACCATATCCAAAGATTACTTGAGCAGAACTCAAAGCAATGCACGGTCATTGCCCAAAACTAGAAGCACTAGAAGTACAGGGAGATAATTGTAGACAGCACACCTTTCTACTACGAAGACTGCATCTTGGACCCTCGACAACTATTTCGCTGCCTTCAGACTGTAGGATAATTAAGGTAAATAATACATGGTATTAAGAATAATTAGGTGGCATGAAACAATTGGAGCTAGCAGCAATAATATATATGATCAACTGATACTACAAACATTTTTGCAATAGGAAAAATGTAGTAAATTGATCTGATATGAATTATATCAAGAAAGCATGGGTATGTTCTTGCAAGTTGAAAATTATGCACAGACGTGAAAATAACCAAGCACTGACCTTTAATTTCATTTTCAGCTCATCATACTCTTTATCACTCATGATTGGATTCCCTGATACATAAGCCATTGAGGCCTCAAGAAACTTCTGCTCATCAGAACCTGAGATACATCATAGAAATACAGCAAAAACCATTAATGTGACAAATTCTCCAATTGAAAGGATAAACAAATAGCCTAGGGAAACTTCATTGTGAAGAACAGCTCATACTCAGCATAACCACGCTGCTTCCTTCCCACATTAGTTCTTCCTTGAGATTATCAAATTCCTCATTAGACATTATAGCTTTTCCCTCGTAATAGAATGCCTATAAAATGTAAAAAAAAAAAAAAAAAAAGAGTACTTCATCATACCTCTTCTTTTATACAGTGTTATGCATTGGATAGAGTAATGAAATGAAAAGTCTGATTAATTGTTGGAACTCACTTGTAGTGCTTGTAGAAACTCTTGCTCCATTTCACCGATTGACTTTTTTCCTCTCTTGTCTATGCTACAGTATTGCAAGATTTTACCATCAACCATCTCATCTTCTTGGGCTTGATCTGAAAAGGAATGTTGGAGTTAGCAGATGCTTTTCTTTTTTCCATTTTTTGATGACTGGATTGGATTTCATTTACCAAAAGAAGACCAAATCAGCAGAAATTTGTGATTTATATGACCTTGGATTTCAAGAATTGAACCCAATTTTTATCTTTCATGATGCACTCCACTCCAGGTAATAATCAAGCAATGAAAATATGGCGCTTAAATAGAAAAAGAATATTGGTCTATACTAATACAAGCTAGGCTTAACTATTCAAAAACATGGGGAATTAATTAATCTCTGACAGAAGAAGCAAGCAAATCATTGTGATCAACAGATATAATTAACAAAATTAAAAAGAAACATGCATGGTTAAAAGAGCTGGTGACACAAACCAGCTTGTTGGTCAGCAGTGGCCTTGGTAGGTGGTAAAAGCATTCTTCGCCGCAGAGAAAACTGTTTGACATTGAAATGAACCCTGGTACTGCTAGAGCAGGAAGGAGATGGTAATGAAGAAGATGAGGAGATGAATGGTTTTTGAATCGGAGCAATGAGGACTCGAGGAGATGTCAACGTAAATGCTAATTTGCCAGCCATAACAGTATTATGAGGACTCTGCAATGTGGTTTCAGGTGAGTGTTTGTTTCGTTGATTTGGTGATTTTGGTTCATAGGCGTATCTTTGTTTTTTTTTGGTGATATTTTGGAGGGAGAGAAGCAGCAAGGGATAAGGCAAAGAGTAAATGTGTGGAGGGAATTGTAACGGTATTTTCCTAAAATCAAATAGTTGGTTTTACTATAGCCAATGGAGCTTCCAAATTCTGCCATGTCATTACTTGGGGCTGACACATGGATGGCAGGTGCTGACCACCTGCTCTTATACGTGTCATCACGTGGACTGATGGGCTCCACTCTCCTCTGTCTTTTCATTTTTTTAGTGGGATTTTGTTTTAGACATGTGTTTTTAATCAATGGTGGACCTGATTTTGGTTCGGTCTGTGATTCGGAAAACGCTAGAGTTGAGGGCTTTTGGTTTGGTTTGGGTTAAGTGCTTTGGGCTCTAGAATTGTTTCATCTCTTGAGCTCCTCAAATTTGAGCTTAAAATTTATATAGCCCATCATGCTCTTGTACCTGGGTGATGCGTTATTTAGACTTCACACAATCATCCTCTTAATGAGACTTCTACCTTTACCACCATTATTAGACTTTCCTACATAGGTGTCCGTGCTAGATTGAGTTAAATTTTTTAAATATAAAAAAAATATTTAAATAATAATAACTCAAACTAACCTGAATTAACTTAATTATTATGCAATTTAAGATATAAAATTGAGATAATTCTATATAAAAAAAAAAAAAGCAAAAGAACCACAAAGATCAAGATCCAAAAATCTAATATCAAATGATGAAATAAAAAAATCAATTTAAAAAAAAATAATGTCGAAGAAAAAAACCCGAGTTAACACGGGCTAATTTGACCAACTTGCAACCCATGATATGAGATCGAGATAAAACAAAATAAGACAAATAAAAAAGTTGTCAAAAAAGGAGTAAGTTAAATAAAAAAACAATAGAAAAACAACTCGACTTAACCCAGGTTAACTTGACTAACCTGCACTTGAAATAACCCAACAGGAAAAAAAAATTACAAAGCTCAAGGGTCAATAATTTAATGTCAAATGATGGAACAAAAAAAATCAGATTCATAAAAAAAAACATTGAAGAAAAACCTGAGTAAACTCATGTTAACTCAATTAACCCACCACTCATGATATGCGATCTAGATAAACTAATAAAAAAGACAAGTGGGATAAATAACGAAGTTTAAGGCCTAATAATAGTGTAATGTCGAATGATGAAATTAAAACGACAAATTAATTTTTTAATAAAGGACCTAAAAAATAAAATTAAATCAAGCTAATATTCTAAACTAGTGACGCAGGTCATAAGACCGAGATTACATTGTAGAAAGGAAGACACAAAAAATCACGATGTAAAATTTTCAATCATAAAAAAAAATAAAAAGCAAAACAAATACTAATTAAAATAATAAAAACCAAATATTGTATAAAAACTAAATGAAAGAAAACAATTGGGGACTAAAAAAAGTAAATCAAGAAAAGGATTAGAAAATAGAAATCAAAAGAATGAGGAACGAAATTGGATAAAAATTTCAATGAAATAAAATATTGTGGGACAAAATTAAAATATAAACAATAAATCAATAAAAGGATAAGAAAATAGCAATCAAAAGAATAAGGACCAAAACTAGATTAAAAATGTAAATGAAATAAAATGTTAAAGGATAAAATAAAAAAAAGTCAAGAAAAGGATAAGAAAATAGCAATAAAAGAATGAGGAATAAAATTGGATAAAAAAATTAAATGAAGTAAAATGATGAGGGATAAAATTGAAAAATAAATCAATAAAAAGGTAAAACACAAAAAAAAAAAACGCAATCAAAAGAATGAGACCTAAATTCGATAAAAGAAATTAAATGAAATAAAATGCCTAGAGATGAAATTAAAAAAACAAAACCTTAAAAAATTAAAAGAAAAAAATAGCAATTAAAATAATGAGAGCTAAAATTGATAGAAATAGAAACCAAAGGACACAATAAATTTTTAGAAGAGCTAGTGTGAATTTGTGAATTTTTAGGCTAGAAGAAAAAAAAAGAGAAGAAAAGAAAAGAAAAGGTCATTAGAGCCCAATTGCACCTCTGTTATGTGCATGCGCCCTCCTAACACTAAGAGGATGACATGTCGCTCCTAATGTTATCACGAACGGCTGAATATAATAATTGAACTGTCACGCATATGCTACTCATAAGGTGCGAGGACAATCACATGTTGGCGTGTGCATTGCATGGGTTAACAATTTTTTTCTAATAATATTTAATTTTTTACAATTAATAAATAACCTCAAGATCAACCAAAAAATAACCATAAAAGAACCAAAAATACCCTTGAAACCATGTGTATATTTTTTTATTTTAAGGGCAATCTCATAAGTTCACTTTAAAAAAATATAAAAACACAAAAAAACCCTATGTACAAGTTTAAAGGCCTTTTTCTCTTAAGAATATCACCGCAATTTTACTGTGCAAATAACAATAAAAGGATTAAAAAAAAAGCTCTTGAACCAAAGTTTTACATTTTTCTTCTTTTAAGGGCAACAAAGTCATTTAAAATATGTGTAGATCAATTTATCCCCAATCAATCTTGTAATGTCAAATGGATTACTTTGAAAAGATGATTTTATCCTTACTTACAAGCTTTGTCAGTTTTGATGAGAAGAGCAGTAGCACCATTACAATGTTCCAATGAATAATATAATGTGGTTAAATTCCCAGTAAAACACTAATGGTTTTTAGGTTTGTTTTAATTAAGAAAAAAACTAAATGGTGTGGGGGAAGACATTTCTTACGCATACTCACTACATTGTGGATTATAATACTAATCTAATGTGTTTGTTTTGCTTTGTGTTTTTTTTTCATTTCAATCCTTTTTTCTTTGTTTATTGAAATTTGTATTTTTAATTTAATCCTTTAATGTGTGTTTGTTGAGATTTTGAGTTGATAATTTAATTTATTTTTATTTTTTTATGGTTATCACAATATCAAAAAAAAAAATTCAACATCTGATGAGTACTCAATTTCATAAAAAAAAAAAATTCAATTTCGTTGTTTCATTGAGATTTAAAGCAAAGGGACCAAAACTAAAAAATGTAAAAAATAGAATCCTTTTTTTTTTTTGTTTTAACAAAAGGTGCTTTCAAGTATATCCTTCATCTTTTATGTTTTGTTTTAGTCATCAAATTTTTTGGATTTCAATTTTGCCCCTCAATGTTATGTTGATTAAGATTTTTTTGTTGATAATTTATTTTGATATGGTCTTATATACTCCCTATTGTATCAAGTAATTGCACAAATATTGGGTTGGTGATCAATTTTGCAAAATATTATTCGAATTCTTTATTTTTCTAAAGATTGAAAGTAAATGGATTAAAATTAAAGCTTAGAAAAACACCAAAACCTGGAGGCAAGAATGACATAGGCTGCCACATCAACTGAGGCAAAATAAAAGAATAGAAGAAAGAAAGAAGAATGGGTTTCCAGAGCCATACCAGACCTCCTAATACAACAAACATTGCCATATATGGAAGTGGACACCATGACAGTTTCAACGACATCAAACACGTAACCAATCAGCGATCAAGTAAATTCTCACGCACCACTCAAAGTATATGGACTTCCTCCCACCCTGGCGCATGTGAAATATGCACTCGATATTTTCCCCTTCTTCTTTCAGTTTAGTCACTTTATTTTTAGAACTTCTTCGATTTAGTCCCAATTTTTTTTAATAGCTTCTTTTTTAGACTTTTTTTTTATTTTATCCTTTTAATATTGAATTGATTGAGAATTGTACTTCATAATTTATTTTGTTTTTCTTTTACATGGTTATCGGGGTGTCAAACAAATGTCCAAGCATTAGGTTACTACTTAATTTTGTAATCGTCTATTTTTTTAATAAAATATGGTTTCAAAAAAAAAAACCAGTTACTAAACTTTGTGGAATCCATGAGCTGGTTTATGAGTTTGCTAGAAAAACCCGGGTTGCCCTAGTTTTTAAGTTTGGCGGGGTAACCTTTTTTTTATTAGACTAAGTTTTGTGATCGTTTATTTTTTATTGGATAGTTAAAAATATAGTTTTGGAAAAAAAAACATGTTATTAAACTTTATAGGGTCTATTAACCGGTTTACTGGTTTGGCAGGTTAACCTAGATTGCCCTAATTCACGAGTTTGGCAGGTTAAATTTTTATTTTTTTTCTAATTAATATTTTTTTCTTATTTTTTCCTTCAACATTGAAAATTAAGATTCATAATTATTTTTTACTTATATTGTTGTTATGTTTTCAAATAAATCTTCTGATATTGAGTTAGTGTTTAACTTTGTGATTGTTTTTTATGTTTATTAATGCTCACAAATCAGGCACACGAATCTTAAATTTATAAAGCTCCGCAGGTACACGTACCACACATAGCATATAAGGTAAGTTAAAGCCACGGGATAGTCCTAAGGATTTGCTAATAGAGTAAATTAACCTAATTAACCAAATTGATCAACAAAAATTTAAATCGGTATTTTGAATTATTATGGTTTGAAAATTAATTAAACTAAATAATTCAAGAAAAAGGGTATGAATTGAAAACAAGCGAAGGAGAAAATAATTTTAGCAAATATTAGGTATCTCGGTTTTGATTAATTAATCCCCTATTGATTTTAATTAAGTCTAACATAAAATCCAATCGCAATTAGCACTCGAATGATACTAAATTCAATCAAGCAAAATAGTTGTTACTACCAATCAATTCAAGACTTTGACAAGTAATAGATCAAATACTTACTATGCATTCAATATACGTTTATTCATCTTGTCGATACACGACATCACACAATGGCTCTACTTTTTTTTAACAAAAAAATTAATCAGGAAAAATAAAGATTTAATTAGAGTTGTCATCTAGTAATTTGAGGGAACTAGAAATCTCAAATTAGACACTGGTCCCAGAGATTCATGTATTATTTTAGTTATGATTAAGGGAAGGTAAACTCCACCGTTAAAACATCATTTCAAGAGAAATGTTACCTTTACTTGTGTTTTTTTAATTTTATTCAAATGCTATAATATTTTGAATTTTTTTGCAATTTTTTTTTAAAGATAATTAACGTCGGTCCCTAAAAATAAAAATATGAGACACGTCTATAATAATATCATTCCTTAAAAATAGAAAACTCATAAAAAATATTGATTTTTAACCCTAAAAAGGAGAGCTACATCTGAGTTACCCAAAAGAAACAATGAACATAATCCATATTTTATTTTTAAACTTTTGACATTGATCCTTTTTTGTAAACAAAAAACGTGTTGACAAACAATGTTCATTCTTAAAAAGAAAAATCATGTTGGTATTGCTAAAAATGGGCATAACCCATACTTGAGAATTGGGCTTTGGACCTGCGCACGATGACGGGATAAAATGGATGATGACCCGTGTCGTTATTCTTTTTTATATTTATTACAGGTATTTTACAAAATACAAAGAATACTTGTATAAAAAATAAATAAAATACCACTAGGAAACCCCAAAAGTACCTGAGTGCCACTGTATAGGTAAAAGACTAAAATACCCTTGAACTTCCTGGAAAATTACGAATTGTTTTAAAGGCTGAGATAGATTTGAATTTTAATCCAGTGTGATGGATCTTATCAGATCCTATATTAAATTAAGGATCCAGTAAATACTATTAGATCTAACTGTTATGATATTTTTAGTATTTTTTAAAATTATTTTAAAATAAAATCAATATCTTGCTCTCTTGAAGAAAGTAAAAATAGTAATATTTGTATCTCTTTTCTCTTATTTCCTCCTCCTCTTGTGGCGAATTTCCCGGCCAATGCCAATGCTGGGACATGGGAATTTATGACCAGAAGACACGGGTCTGTTTCAAAGCGCCCCCAC
>Ga0325405_1000734_pt1 | contig 32116 bp, 10 predicted proteins | sample PopdelMetagenome_21_FD_205663 | JGI IMG/M metagenome (GOLD analysis project Ga0325405, IMG submission 205663) | Populus deltoides microbial communities from Bellville, Georgia, United States - Xylem-Control-R2 | ecosystem: Host-associated > Plants > Phyllosphere > Stem > Wood/Secondary xylem... | reverse complement strand
CCGAATCGCGCGCTAGAAAGGCCACTTGGCACCGTTTGGTATTCCCTTTTAAATGGAGATTCAGTATATTTTCAATTTTTTAAAAAATAAAATTTAAATTATTTTAATGCGACGAGAAGGAAAAAAAATTTTAAATAATATTATTTTAATATATTTTTAAGTGAATAATATTTTAAAAAATAATTGTGATATACTTTTAAATATGTCTATAAACATATTTGTTTTGAAGAAAAAAAATTAATAAGTTTTTTTTTAATGTTTTTAATTTAGATTGATTTATGCCTTAATTAATAAATAAAAATTAAAATAAAATTAAAATAATGATCTTTGAATCACTAAATTAATTTTAAGATGCATTTTAATAACTTTTTTAAATGAAAAGGTTTGGATAAAAAATAAAATTTCATAATTTTAGATAAAAATTAAAATAAAATCCTTTTACCCATCAAGCTATCTAATTTGACAATGTCAGTATACAAACTAATTGGAATAATAATAATAAAAAAAACTAGACCAAGATTAAATTATACTAGGCTTTAAATACATGGATAATCAAGTTAATTCGCTCTTTCAATTTAGTAACTATCATAACTCACATAAAAAATTATTATAATTTAAAGAATTTTTTAAAGTATTTTTTTACTGGATAATATATTAAAATGATTTATTTTAGATTTTTTTATTAGTATATTAAAATTATAAATAGAATTAATTCAATATTTTTATAAAACTAAAAATATTCTTAAAAAAACATGTAATGACATAAAATACAAGTAAGAGCCCATCGGTACAGTTGAGGGTTTTGCTAAAATTGGGCATTGTTATTTTGGGTGCGAAGACAAAGCAAGGACAAAACAGGGAGTGGAAAAGGAAAGGCACAAAGAGGGCATATGACACGTGTGCGACACAGCAGTGACTTTGTCAAACTCCCGATTCTTTGCGTTTAAAACGTGGTGTCAAAAATAACGTAAACCTTTCAAGTTATTGTTTGTAACTTTGCAGTATCTGATTTTTAAAATGTTTTTTATTTAAAAATAAATTAAAATAATAATTTTTTTTATTTTTTTAAATTTATTTTTAATATAAATACACCAAACAATTTAAATATATAAAAAAATAATTAAAAAAATTAAAAGTTTTTAAGAAGCACAGCACAGCCGTAAAAATCAACTGTCTGTAGAGAACCTGCTCCTCCTGCTGGAGAAACGCGGTGGCTGCAGCTGCTGGAGAAACACGATGGCTGTTGCTGCAATGCTGCGCCGGAGTTGTGAATTTGAATAGGCTGTAAGTGAATTATTATAAAAAAAATAATTTAAATTACGTGGAAGTTATCCCCGTATAACCCCCATCAACCTAATGAATATAAAAGCAACTTCATTGGGTAGAAAAAACAATAATAAAAATAAACACTTACAAAAACATGAATCAAAATAATAGTATGATGCTTATCCAATATCGTGATAACTTGATAAAAAACAACATAAAATAATTTTGCACTTTTGTTCCAAATATTTTTTTAAAAACTATGCATTAGATAATTCAGTGTGTAAATTGGGTTATCTCATATGTTATGTTGCGAGTCAAACTAAAAATTTTTAATTTAAAAAATAATATTCATGTTGCAAAAACTCTTTGACATTATTATTAAAAGCTTTATATACAATTTTATGGGGCTTAAGACAATTTTTTAGTTAATAACATGTTTAAATAAAATACATGTATCAACACAAATTAATTCTCCAAATCATTGAGATCAATAACAGTTTATATATATATATATATATATATATATATATATATATATATTCCCAAAACATTCGTAAAATCTAATAAAAACTTTTAAAAATGAGCCATGGATTAAAAAAAATGAACATTGAAGGGTAAAAAAAAAAGAGAACGGATAAAGTCTTTTTAAAAGAAAAACAAATAAATTTTTAAAAAAAAATAAAAAAAAAATAATGAAATTCAATTCTCGATCAACATGATATTGAAAGATAAATCAAAAAAAAAATCAATTAAAAAGAGACCAAATAACAAATAACTCGAGTTAACTTAGGTTAACCTGTCAAGCCCACAACCTTATTTATACGAATGGGATAACTCCAAATAAAGCATATTGAAATAAATTATGAAGATTAATTCATAACAAACCTAATATTAAATGATGGAATTGAAAATAAATAAATAAAAGACACAAAAAAGTACCCGAATTAACTTGGATTAACCTGCCAAACTAGCAACCCAAGTAATGAGACTAAAATAACCTCATAGAAAGTGAATCAAAAAAAATTATGAAGTCTAATTCTAAATCAACCAAATATAAAATGATAGAATTTGGGGGGGGGGAATCAACTAAATAAATAATATAAAAACTCGAGTTAACGCGCTAAACTAGCGACCCAAGTTATGAGATTAGGATAAGTAAACCCATTAAAGTATGAATTGAAAAAAGAATAAACTTTAAGAAAATAAAAGAAAAAACACTACCGAATAGTGCTCTATAAAGAGGGGAACGATGAATTCCCCTCCTCAATTAGTATATGTTATCTAGGCACGAGCCCGCGCTATGTTATGGGTTTGTATTTCTCCATAAAAAACAATGTTTAGATGATGCAAACATGTTTTGAGGAAAGAAAAGAAATCAACAATTCAAGTTATACCACCGATTAGGATTAATAAGTTGATTTTATTTTAACTAGACGATAAAAAAAAAGACAATGATATTAATCGAATAATTTTATAAAAAAAAATAATCATGATACTTTGGAAAGAAATCTATGGGGGCATGAAAATAGATTAAAAAAAGTGACAAAGAATTGAACCAAGTCAACAAACACTGAAGAACATAACGAGGGGCAAAATAACTACATGAAAAGGATCTAAGATAAAAAAAAATGGTTATTAAAATAATAAGGGTGAAAATCAAAATAAAAAATAAATTAAAGGGTAACTATTTTTTTAATTGGAGAGTTAAATTGATAAAAGAATTAATAAAAGGCCAAATAATTGATAAAAGAAATTTAAAGAAAAAGGACATGAATTTTTGTTTGGAAGGTTAAATTGAAGAGAAAAATAACTCCAATAGAAAATAAAAAATTGAGGACCAAATTAAAAACAATAACACAAAATAAACTTGGATTGAAGGGTGAAATTAAAAAATAAAAACTTTTATAAAAAGATCAAGTAAAAAAACTAGAAATCAAAAGAATAAGGACTAAATTAAAAAACATAGTTCGTTACAAATTGGAATTGAAAGACTAAATTGAAAAGAAATAAAACTCTTATTAAAGATCTAAGAACATAAATAAGAAATTAAAAAAAAAGGATCAAAGCACAATATAAAAAAAAGAACACCAATATGCAATTTTTAGGGGAAGAGAGATTTAAAAAAAGAGAGCCTATTAGCGAAAAACCACCCAATCATCTATGACACACGTTGTGCTAGGAGAAAGAAGACACGCGTGATGCATCTAATGACATATCAGATGAACAGGTTTAACCACCAGAAGGCACTGCATGTGCTAGCAGTCTTTTACAATTTTAATATTATTTCATCATGATAAAATACAATAATTCCCTTGATAAAAAAAAATAACAAAAAAAATTAAAAAGATATAAATACCCTATGATTGAAAACTTTGATTTTGTTGACTTAAAAGGCATTTTAGTAAATAGATCATACACTTAAATATAAAAAACCAATAATACCCTTAGACTAAAGGCATATATAATTTTGTCTATAAGTGCATTTTAGTATTTTTACTATTCATATAAAGGAAAATGACCCAAATACCCTCTTAAGCAAGGCCACTTGTTATTTGAATGAGTGGCAAGATGATATTTTTATTGTTAAAATCCAAAATGAAATGTGTCTTCTTCTACTATAGTAAAACCACTTTTTTTTAACCACATTCCATTTTAGTTTGTTCTTTTATTAATATATGTTAATAGAGACTCCTTTTAGTTCCTTGTTCATTACTTGCACAAAATTGTTTGATAGTAAATCCTTGTACCAGCAGGAAACAAGAATTAATAAAAACAATTAAGGCTTTTCCATTAAATTGCTTGTTTATTGGATGAAATCTAAAATAAAGAAGGAAGGAAAGATTTCCCTTTCCGTGACTAATTGCTTTTTCAATATACATATCCAATATAATAAAATCCTCATGATTAGAGACAAAGAGGCCATATTCCAAACCACGTTTCTAAAAAATTTGATATTTTGTTTTGCTTATTTTGTTTTTATGTTTTTGTTCTTTTTGATGTGATGATGTCAAAAAAAGTTTTTTTAAAAAAACATTATTTTGATACATTTCGGAGGGAAAAAACACTTTAAAAAACAATTTCTATCACACTTCAAACATTTCCGAAGCAATGAGTTTCTCAAAACAAAAAACAACCTTGATGAATAAAACTGGCATATTCCAAAAACTTTCTTCTATGAAGACTTATATAGCATGTTTCAGTCTTGATGGCACCATCAAGACAAGGCCAAAGGGTGTTGTGAAGGTGAAGGATGCTAGAAAGGAACATAATAACAGTCTTTTAGATTATTTAAAGGATAAAAGAAGAAACTTCAATTCAAGATATGGAAGGCAATGAAAAAGAAGGTTGATGAAGGCACTGATAACATATATGATCAAATTGAAGGGATACAATTAAAATTTTATAGTTTAGATTGTTTGATCTCCGAGTGAGAACAACTGATTTGTAATCATGTAGATATATTAGTAAAATACAAGTTAGGATCATGTCAATATAGAATTTGAGATTAATGGATCATTAGTTAAGAATTAGAATTTCATTAAAACTTAAGGGAATCAAGATCCCCAGTTTTGTTAGTTGTAGTATATGGCTATATTTTCTTGAATGTATCATGTAAGACTGTAGTATCTATAATAATAATTATGTTTATTTTTTAATTTATTATGTATGTGTGTATTGTGATTGATTTTATGTGATTGATAATGTGTGTTCCTAAGAAAAATGAGTGTCTTTCCTGCATGTGGTATGGATCATGTGTATAAAGGATAATGTTGAGTTGGAAGCCAAGTTAATAATACAAACTCTTAGCTATCAACAACCAAATATCCCTAAGGATAATGTTGATATGTCAATTATTATCTAGAAATCTACAACACTATAGTTTAGTTATTATATTATACTATAACTCTATAAGAACTATCCATGTATTAAGAAGTATTGTCATGGTGATGTATAATATTTTCAACACAATTGTAATTCCTTTATGTTCTCTCATTTTACCATTATTATTCTATATAGTATCAAAGTCATAGAAAAATACTAACATCTTAACGTAGCTACCTTTTATTTCCTTTACAACAGACATTGATAATATCCATTCATCTCCCACCACAATCTCCTTTATGCCAAATATTACTTCCATCAAATTGATAGCTTATAACCACCATTTTTGGAAGGCATGATTAATTTTTTTTATTTTCATGGCCAAGGTTTAGATGGCTGTCTTGATGGCACATTTCAGAGTTTATCTCTATTCATTGATACTATACATCCTGATACTATATAACTTACTCAAATTGCAAATCTTGCATATTCTTATTAGATATGATAGGATAACCTTATTTTGAGCACTCTTATATCCTTTATGACAGAAGGTGTTCTCACTCAAGTGGTTTTTTATACCACCTCTCATGTTGTTTGGCAAGCTCTTACTATTCATTTTTCTTCCCAGTCTAAAACTTGCATTATACATATTCATACTCAGTTTGCTACAATCAAGAAAGGTAGTTAATATGCAAATGAATACTTTCTGTCTATTAAGAAATTAACTAATGAACTTGTTGTGGCTGGTCGATCACTCTACTATGATGAAATCATTACCTATGTTCTTATTGGCTTGGGACATGACTGTGATAACTCTGTGTCCTTTATCTATGTTCGCATAGATCATGTCACTCTTAAGAAACTTTATTCCTTGCTAATAGTAACAGAAGCTCGTCTAACATGTCACCATCTATCTGCGCCTACACCAATTTTTGAAGCCAATATTGTTCAAAAGCAGCCTATACAACTAAACACTATGAGGCGTGGTGGATCACGTGATAGAGGACAACAATACCATGGTTTTTTATGAGATACCTTTTTCTTAAATCTTTCTAACATCTCATGTTCGACAATTGTTGCATGTCAGGTATGTGGCAAGGATGGTCACTTCGCTAGTAAGTGTTATCATCGCTTTAATCCCATATATTAGGACTTTTTTACCCCTCAACAGAAACATGCTTTGTTTGTGGAAAATACAGGTGATTTGGAGTAAGATTGGCATGCAGACACAGAGGATACTCACCATATCACACTTGATATGGATAATCTAAATTTGCGAAATGAAGAATACATGGTCTAAATCATTTTTTAGTAGGTAATGGACAAGGTTTGCATATCTCTAAAATTGAAAACTCTATTCTTCATAATTTCAACCATCATTTTATCTTAAATCATGTCGTTTTGGTTCCTCAAATCAAGAAAAAATAATTAACATTAAAAAATTTTACATTGATAATCATGTCTATTTTAAGTTTCATGGCTTGTATTTTCTTATGAAGAATTACTCGGGGAAGGCCTTTTATCGCGGCCAAGTTTGTAATGGTCTATATCACTTTTCCAACAACAGATTTCATCCTCAAACTCTCTCTAGTATTTGTACTTTCTTTGGTCAATGGCATTGTCAACTTGGTCATGTTGTTCCTCGAGTTGTTTGTCATGTTTTGAATTCAAATAAGCTCCCAGTTAATAAAATCAAGAGATACTCAGTGTGCTCCAATTATTAATTAATCAAGAGCCATACTTTGCCTTTTCATTCTTCCATTTATGTTTTTAATGCTCCTTTAGATTTAATTTTCACAAATGTATAGGGTCTAACATCTATAGTATCAACTATGAATGCTCAATATTATGTTATTTTTCTTGATGACTATTCTAAATTTTTATGGTTATTTCCTATAAAGTTGAAATTTGATGTTGAGCATGTTTTTTTTTTCAATTTCAATATTACATCGAAAAACACTTTGAATAAAAAATCAAAGCCATCCAATCTGATTAGGGTGGTGAGTATCGTAAACTCCATAATTATTTTGCGTAAAATGATATTTCTCATCGTCTATTATGTTCTCATACTTACCAATAGATAAGGTCAATTGAACGTTAACACGAATAAATTGTTGAAATCAGTCTCAGTATTCTATCACACTCTCGCTTACCTTTAATTTATTAGGAAGATGCGTTTTCAACTGCCACTTATTTAATTAATCATCTTCCTACACCTATTCTTAATAATTTATCACCATGTGAATTTATCTATAAAAGACTCTTGATTACTCTTTTTTACATGATTTATCATCTGGTTGTATTTATATATCCCGTTATGTAATCTTTGATGAAGAATAGTTCCTCTATCATATTCCATCCAATTCTTCATCTTCCTAATATCCTCCCTCTAACCATATTTCGTTACATGTCAACCTCAATTTAGTTTATACTCCCAGTTTTAACGATATGTCAACCAATGTTTTATCAATTACTACTAATGATTTTGTGCATTAGGATAATCTCTCTTCAAGCAATGTTGCACCATGACAGGCTCTACATTAGGTGTCTACTCATGTTCCATCTTTTTTTTAATAAGTCAAGCAGCTCCTTGTGTATCTCTACTATCCAATAATACATGTATTGTCGATCCACCATCCTTGAACACCGTTTTTGCAATTAAACTAATCATGTATCATTCCATGATTTCTAGATCATGAAATAATATCTCCAAACTGAAAATACTTTTTGATGACTTTGTTAAGTACCCTCTGCCTAAGGTTTTAATTAGTTCACTTAAGTCTCAAGAGGTGGAATCTACCTGTTATAGTGAGGTTGTTAAACCACAGCACTAACGTACAACAATGAACATTGAGTTTGATGCTCTCTTACATAATGGAACATAGTCTTTGATTACTTCTCCTTCTAGTGTCAACATTATGGGTTGTCACGGAGTATACAAAATCAAACGACAGGCTGATGGTTCTCCGGAACATTATAAGGCATGGTTGGTAGAAAAAAGGGTTTTCATCAACAAAATACCATCGACTTCAATGAGACATTTAACCCAGTTGTTAAACATGCAACCATTCATGTTGTCTTGTCCTTGGATGCCTCCATATAATGAACTCTTAAACAAATAGATATATAAAATGCTTTCCTATATGAAAGGTTAGAGGAGAAGGTCTATATGTCCTAACCATAGGGCTTTGTTCACCCCCGGTACCCTCGTCATCTTTGCACATTGCATAAATATTTATATGGTCTCAAATAGGCTCTACAAGCCTGGTTCTCACACCTTAGTGACAGATTACATGAGTTTGGCTTTACTGATAGCAAAGCTGATAGTTCATTGTTTATCCAGCAAAAAAATGGTGTTTTTATTCTCATTTTGATTTGTGATGATGATATTCTCATTACAGGTTTTTTTGTCTCTGTCATATAACATCTCATTCAGGAGTTGCACTCTACATTCGCTGTTAAGGACCTTGGTAATCTCAATTATTTTCTAGCTATTGAGGTGTTGCGTAACAGTGATGGTATATATTTAATTCAATGCAAATACATTGTTGAACTTCTTCATAAAACAAATATGGTTGCAAGTAAACCTTGCACCAACTATATGTCTACTACATGTCGATTGACTACAACTAAGGGGACTCCATATTCAAATCCACATTTATAGAGACAAGTTGTTGGCAACTTACAATACTTGACTTTCACAAGACTTCACCTTTCCTTCTCGGTTCATTAGGTCAACAAGTTCATGCACAACCCATTAGACACACACTGGTAGGTTGTTAAAAGGATATTACAGTATCTTAAACATACCATCCTAATTGGTTTGTATCTTCAGCAATCATCATCTTTTAATTTTCAAGTATTTTCATATCTTAATTGGACAACTGATCACGATGATCATCGATTAATAGGTGTATAATATGTTTTTATAAGCATAAATCTTATCTCTTGGTGCTATAAACAACAATTCACATTTTTTAAAAGTAGTATATAAGCTAAATATAAGTCATTTCATGATACAACCTTTGAAATCAAATGGTTGCAATTTGTCTTGAAAGCTATTGATCTTACACCACGATAATCACCTGTGTTATGGTGTAACAATATTGGAGTGACATATTTGATGGTTAATCCTATGTTTCATTTGCATATCACACATATCGAAATATACTTTCATTATGTATGTGACCAGGTTAGAAAGAAGAACTTATTGTTCAATTCATATCAAGTAAAGATCAGCTAGTCGATCCTTTGACTGAACCAATGAGCCACTGTGCTTTTCAACTTGTCTTAACCAATCTAAATGTTTGTCAACTACTTTTTAGATTGAGAGGGCGTATACAAGATTCCATTGAGTTAGAAACTAAGTCAGCAACACAAACTCTTAGTTGCCAACAACCAAATATGAAGGAGAAGATTAAGGAAGATAATGTAACTTAATATATTAATCATTATCTAGAAATTTAAAGCACTATATTTTGGCTATTCTTTTATACTACAATTTTATAAGAACCTTCCTTGTATCAAGAAGTATTGTCACGATGATATACAATATTTTCAACACAATTGTACTTCCTTTTTGTTCTCTCATTCTATTATTATTTTATATTGTGGCATAAACCTATATAGGATTCTCAGGTCCGAAAACAAAACGAAAGGCAGAGATACAAAAAGGGTGGAGCAATGTTCATTCCAATTCAAACATATATCAACTGATAAATAAACACAAAATAACTTCTTTTTTTTTATTGAATTAGTTATGATAACATAAAAACATGTTTTAATATATATGTTAAAACAGTGAGCAATTTTTGGCACCGTTACAAAATTTAAACAGAACTTAGTGGATTGACCTAGACTAGACTGATTTAAGATCTAAATTGATTTGGGATGAAGAAAAATTTTCAAAAGAAATTGACTAGTCAAACCCTGTCAAAAAACTGTATGGACAAGCGACCTAGTTGATTTGGGTAAAATCGATCAAATAATTTTTTCTTTAAAAACAAATTGGTCATAACCACATTGTTTTGATTTTTAAAAAAATAGCTTAACCATCCTGGCCTATGACATTGGCATTGTTAAGATCAACCTCTAAAACTATGATTTTTTTGAAAATAATAAAGTTATGTAGATTAACTCAAGGTGGGTTTAGAATTTAAGTTAAAAAAATGCGATGGTTGAAAATAATGTTATAAATATCATGGAGAAGATTATCAATGTTCTGCATGAGTTCTATTTTAAGATTTATATGTCCATGGTTATTTTATATGGTTAACCAATTTTAATTGTCATGTCAAATCAGACATTGTTTGGGATGATAGTTGTACTATGTTTTTTTTTAATATATTTTTTAAAATTTTAAATATTTTTTTATAATTTTAAATCGTTTTGATATATTGATTTTAAAAATAATTTTTTTAAAAAAATATTATTTTGATATATTTTTAAATAAAAATATATTTTAAAAAATAATATTTATCACAATTACAAACACACTTTTAATAATTTTTTAATTCAAATCTAACTAACCCAAGCTAAAATTATGTTTAAATTGGTTTGAAAATTTACCTGATTAAACCAACCTATGACTCATTTAAACTCAGTTAGAGGTGTCTGATCGAGTCTTATAGTATGTTTGAGATTGTAGTAGTGGTGACTATTTAAAGTGTTTTTTGATTAAAAATATGTTAAAATAATTTTTTTATTTTTTAAAAATTATTTTTAATATCAGTATATCAAAACGATAACACACACACACACACACATATATATATATATATATATATATATATATATATTTTTAACAAAAAAAAATACAAAATTTAAAATAATATAATTTACACCATTTCTAAACACACTGGTAGATAATCTCTTATAATTACGGTATTTTTATAAGACAAATGTAGTACAACTTTTTATCTAAATAAATATTTGGCACCGCCATTGGAGGAGAAGTCTGACCATAAACAGTTAATTTTCAATTCAACAACAAGCGATATGGATCGGGTGCCAATTTTTTTCTCAAAATAAAAAGAAAGAAATGGCACGAGCAAGCAAAGAGCCGTGCAAGAAAGAAGCTTGCGATATTCAAGCTTGTCTCTCCGAAAACAACTTCCTCCCTCAGAAGTAAGCAACTGATGTTCTTTTCGTTTCATCTTTCTTTGATTCTAATGTCTGGAATTCGTAAACTTGGCTTGTTGTCTCCAAAAATATGATATAATTCATGGGTTTTCAATGAAGATCAAATTTCTAGATATTCAGCTCTACAGGGCTTCAACCCTTTGTGCTTTGCTTGCTTATGGGGTTTTTTCCATCTTAGCAATTTTCTATGAGATTTACTTGAGGCAAAAATTTCCCATCTTTCCACTGTCTTTTAGACATTAATAAGAGAAAGAAGATGAACTGATACGAAGGTGTTGAAACTTGATTGGTGATGGAGCGCAAGCAAATATTCCTTGACCAAAATGCAAAATAATTTGCTCTGGAAAGAAATTTGAAGCATTGTTAGGTTTTGGTGATCACTTATAACTAGAAACTGCTTTAGAGTTCTGTTGTTTTGTATCTTTCTTGATTTTTTTTTTATAATGTTGTGTTTTTAATAACCCAGTTTTAATTTAGGCCGAAAAATGTGAAGCATGTTTATTGATTTCATCAGCTTATGTCTTATTTCCTGACTTTGCTGTGCTGTTTTAGTTGATGTTCTAACTTTTACCGCGCGACCTTTTTCCTTGGTTTCGAGTCTTAACTTCCAATGCCTCCAGCTCTTGATATGTGATTGAGCAGGTGTAGTGCTAAAGTTTCAGTTTGCGTCTTTTCAATGAAGCCCTCTACAGCTTATGCTCCTCCTGGACTGTTAAAAGTCATGGTTTTTAGTCTGTCATCATTAGAGTTTTCAGATTTTCTGATGCTTTCTTGAATATTTTGCCACTTAATAACCTGAGAGCATGCAATATATGTTTCAAATTGCCGGCAAAAAATGTCTATATTTTTGTGCTCCATAAATGTTTGCAAAAATAAATCTCTGCTCTGCGATGAGGGCCTGATTGGTGTGTTTGTCTTGAATTCTATGCAACTGATGGAGCGTGTGGTAGTGACTGGATTTGAGAAACCTTCAACAGTACCTTCTTTCTAGATGAAGTTGCTTTGTCATGTAGGTAGGTTCTGTCTGGTAGTTCAATGATTATTTGATGAAGCAAGTTGGAATAGCAGGTACAACTCTTTTGGGGCGAGGTTAAAACATGTTTGTTTCTCTAACTGATTTTATTAACTGTGTGACTGGTCAAATTGGTTGTGGGAGTTGGTTGAAATCACGGTTGAATCCCTATCTACATGTAAAATGCCTCTGCTGATTAACTTCTTGAGCAATCTCATTGGCCATGATTATCATCCTCTTTCTTTTCTCAGTCATTTCTTTCTTTTTGCCAGTGGTAATTTAGTTCTCAGATGGCTGGCGACCCTCCAGCTTAGTTGTTGCTGGCAATACTCTATGTATTAGGACGAGGAAGTGATTGCTAGTGCTGCCTAGTAGCCCTATATATGGTGCTGAGAATCTGTAGAGTAGGGATTATTATTGATATTAACTACATAAAACTAACCAGCCAGCAAACCTCTGTGTGCTAAAAGACCTTCTGTGTGGTTTGATGTATTTTTGGTTAATTGATGCTATAATGTGTTTCCGCAATCTATTTCTATTCATTAACATGATCCAGTCCATCTACATATTAGACAACTGTCAACTTATTCACCTTCTGTGCTATCCCATGCTACTGATGCATCTGATTTTCCTCGTATTCATAGTTTCTAATTGGCATTTTGAAATGGTCTAGGTGCCTTAAAGTGATAGAAAATCTGCAGTCTTGCTGTGTGAAATGCGATTACAAGTCAACACATTGTGCTTCGGTGTCTGGCCTTCTGAAGCAAATGCCCAAGTGAGGCATTTGCTTGTCTAGAGGAAAGGGATTGCTGTCTTGTCTGTTCTCTTCTAGAGGAATACAACAGCATCAAAATGTCACATGAGTTTTACATCATGGGATACTGCAATTCAATATGTTCTGTTTCTCCAAGTAGAGGTATATGTGAGAATCTGATTCTATGCCAGGTGCTGTAAATTGTGGGAGAGAATATTTAGCCAGAGACTATTCTGTATTCTCTGAAGGGAAAAAAGAAAAAAGAAGCTAGAATAAAGCTCGAAAACTTGTCATGGAACCACAGTCAATAGAAATGTTCGTGTTTCTGTGTATTAGAATGCTTAGTAGCTCGAATAACAGCTGCTTCCGTCCCTGAGCTTCTACTGGATGTCATACCGGGCATTCAGTCTTCAGGTTCAGAATGCGTAGAAAGATCGCCCGGATAGCCTCTTCTCGGTACTTAACTGCTGGGTTTTTTGGTTCCTGCCCCATTTTAAAACCGCTTCAAGCTAATTAGTATTTCCTTGTTGATTGATTATCTTCTGCGTTCTATGCCTGACATTTTACTTGATGTTTTAGAATATTTAAGGAAAAACAAACATGTATTTTGTTGGAGGAACAACAACAAAGATATAATAAATATATCTGAAATAGTTTTAAGATGTATTTCTGGCTAGGAATGTATCATCCATCTCACTATCTTCATGATTTGGATAGACATTAGAAACTAGCAATTTATTTGTGAACCTGGTGAGGATTTATGTAGTAAATTTGACATTAGTTATTTGGGGCTTGCAACATTTTTTTCATCCTTAAAAGGAACAACTCGTGCATCTTCCTTTCCACCACCAATCACTTAGAACCAGTAGAGTAATCAGGTGATCACATCGATGCCATTAAAAAAAAAAATAGAAAATGACCAAGTGGAAGATAAAGCATCCACTAGAAATTTGTTTCCCTGCACACAGAAGGAAGCTGAAGATTCTTTCTTGGGAAAATTGGAAGAATGATACACTATTACCAATGCTATCCAAAATCACATTGGCCAGTTCTTTCTGTATGAATACGGGGAGCTGTAAACAAGGCAACAGCTGATGCACTCTCTCACCTAAAAAGGGTTTAATGAAGAGAAAATTTTCACCTTCCCTTCTTACTGTAATGTATAACAAAACGAAAATGGACTCAACAATGGACAGGTGATGGTGCCTTGAGCTTTTGTTTTTTTTTTTTTTTTCCCACTCCCTCCTGAAAGAGGTGTGATTGAAGAAACGAGCTCAAGCAAAAAATGAATTTTATGGTGCTCTCGATGAATCCTGCCGCCTAAGAGGAATGCCCTCGGTACCAAAGTCATCCTCCTCTGTGTGCTTGGAGAGTCGCACGGGTAGAGATGGAGATCCTACATTTGATTTCAAAACATCAATCAGAGGTTAAGAATTCCAAAGATACTGGCATGGATCTCTCATAAATCATGCAGTTAGAAACCATATCAGTGGTGCATCAAGTGCTTGTGGGAGACAAGGGCACGGGTAGGAAATACTAATAATGGTTACAATAATAATGATATAAAGAGCATATACCATCAGCCATATCCTTCGTCTTGTGAAGAAGAAACGTTCCTGAAAGGATAGTCATGAACCCACACATTTCGGTGACTATTTGAGTTGGACTCTGCCTATCCCAATCCTGATTTGAATAAAAAGGATGATATTCAAAAATGGTTATTCATCATCAATCACAAATTTGCTAACAACTAAAAAACAGTGTAAAATCATGCTGAAAAAATTGATTAAAGTCGAACTTCAAATTTAACAAATCCCCAAAAGAGTCTAAACACCAGTAGACCACAAATGAAGGCACCATGGGAATTTTTTTTCCAAATTTCATCCTTTAGAGCAATGATGACTCAGTTGTGGAAATAAAAACCATCAGCTATATGCTTATTTTTCCTTCACCTCTTCAGAACTCTTTTCATTTATCTTTATTCTAAAACAAAGGGGAAGCCATTACCAGACAAGAAAATACTAAATGCTGAAAAGTTCAAAGAAAGTTCAATTTTCCAATCACCAACAGGTTGAAACGGGATCAACTGAAAGGCAAGGAGGTTACAAGACTGAGACATAAATTCCATGCCTTTGACACCTCAATCAGGCTGCTTTAGTGTGAGTTTGGTACTGCGGTACAAAGCTGTGTTTTGGGCTGAAAGGGCATCAATTTGATGCTTGTTTGGGTGATTTTCAATTGTTTTGATCCAAACACACTTTGAAAAGCACTTTCAAAGCATTACCACTGCGGACAATTAACAAATCATATCAAGTTGAAAAAATAACAGAGGATGCTTTCTGAGTCAGTAGAAAAGCATACCTTGAACATGATTACACTTGCCAAAATTGTAAGTGATGTAAACATAACATAGTATATAGGAGAAACAACAGCAGTGTTGAAAGTATCAAGCGCCTGCATAGGAAAAACCAAAAATATAATCAAAGGAGAATGAGAGAGCTGTCACCATAAAAAAACAGTTGCACACAACCAGATGACAAGCGACACATGAAATCCAAGATGTTACTTCCACGCAACTACAGCTAATCCTTATTTTAGGTGCAAACCTCAACAAGAAAAGATATTTGAACTCCTAAATAGTATCATTTAAGCCAATTTTACACTTCTAGGCACCAGACAGACTGATGGATAATCAATTTACAACAGAACATGTTACATTTATGTCTCAATGCTTCCCTTGACACAGAACAAAACAAATGGAGAAAAAGGATCAATGCAGCCAACCTATTAGCATGACGCTTCTGCATAGTTGATTGAGCTCTTTCTCTCTCTTTTAACAATCATAATGGGTAATAGATTTGTAAGATTAACAAATTTTATTTTTAAGGAACAGTCTTTGGGACATCCCAAAAATCACAAAAGGAGAGAAAAATATTAGGACAGAGGAAGTACCCCTGGTGATCAAATTACTAAATGAGAATCAATCCAATTTTATTTTATCACAGCCAAAAAAAAGAAGCTAATTAATATAATTTCTTCACATCCTCCGAAATATTTCATACATCCCATGCACTAGACAACTTAAAGACCAAAAGATACTCTACCACCAACCAAGTTTCAACAGTTCCAAAGATCCATTGAAGTAGGAATCCCAACCCTCATCTCTCCGACAGAAACCCACACACCCATACAATTTTCTATACGCAGCCAGAGACATTACTCCAAACATATCAGGTAAAATAAAAGGCATTGTTATCAAGCCCAGAATCCATTGTATCAAGAATTTGGATTTCCCACATCATATAGGGTTTTTGATACCATCACCAACAAATAGCATCCTAAGCAAAATAATACTATCTGGCCTTATAATGCTAATCATAGCAAACTTGAGCATTTATCCATTTGAATCAACCACAAGAACAAAATACAAAATGAAAAACAAAGAGATGAAGACCAATCAGCAAGATCACACTTCCAAAATCACTCGAAAATCTTAGGGACTTCATGAAGCATCACTGAAGAGTTTTAAGAGGTTTTATGAAGAGATAAAACCACTCCACAAAGTGAGCTGATCTGATTTTGAAGCCATTCCCCTGACATGCAAAATAAAACCCCGATTAGCCCTTGCCTCAGTTCAACCTAACATATTAGACTCCTTGAAATAACACTCCCGAATTTGATAGATACAGTATCCACAACAGGAGACAGCATCTCACACCAGTATGATCAGTTACACGAATGATGCCTATGATAGCGAGACAGTCCCTCAGCCAAGTTTGTAAGATATATGCTCTTCACTCTACATGCTCCCCTTCAACTTCCTCACGACCATATAATGCAAAGTACTAGATTGATAGCCACATGACAAACCAAAAAAAAAAAACTCTGATGCTATCACCAATTAACATCTCTTTGTCCTAAACTCTTATTTATCATCTCTTGCGAAGTTCTTATTTAACAATTCCCTTCCCTGCTTTTGAATATGAGGGCCCAGTAAAAGAAAAGTTAAGGAAAGACACCTTAAAACTTCTATAACAAAGCCAATAGCCACATATTTGCACATCATGATAACAAACACAAATTTTCCCATGTTCTATCATCATTGAAAGTACCGTGACAGGAAAGATTTTAATAACTCAGGAAGGCGTAATGCGAAAGTTATCAACTTCATTGGAATGTAACAATATCCACCAACTAGCAAGGATCTTATCATAGAGGAAGTTAAATAAATGATCCAAAGTATAATGATATACTTAAATAGATAATTATCTGATAAGTGCATAAAAAAACCCTAAGATGACAGACAAGAAACAGCTGCTACCTTGTTCAAATAATTCATTTGGGTAAGCACACAAGTAATTACAACAAAGGCAAAGACCCATGTTTGCGGATATATTAGCTGATTCGTTCCTGACAGTGTCAGCTTCAATGCAATTCCAAGTGCTTTAACACTCATGACCTGTCAAACATCAACGTTTGAGAAGATCATTTACAAAAGGGGAAAAAACCTTGCAAGAAAACAAACAATACAATAACCAACAAAAGTATAACAATACATACCGACAAGGAGCCTACGAGAGAACAAACACCAATGTAAACCATTATATGCGTCTGGCCATAGTCAGGGATAAAGTGGAATATGAGAATGAATACAGCTGCTATGACCAAAGCAGCATAGAACAGAAAGGCTGAAAAAAAAGGGATACAGGTTTGTTTCTTAAGCACATTTCTTTGCAACTTAGTCTATTAGAATTATGATTAATATGCAATTTTCACACTATTTTTAACAAACAAATCTATTACCAGGCTCTGTAGCTAGATCCCAAACTTCTTTCACGGATTCAATCTCACGTTCTTGAGGAGCATGCAGCACAATTGTTGTAGAACCCACAACACAAAGAACACAACCAAGAATTCCAAAAATATGCAATTTCTCTCGTAATATGATATGTGCAAGAGCAGCACTGCAAACCAACAAAATGTTAAAACCTGAATAAGAAATATAAATTAGATTGTGGTTGATGATCTATCATGCCTTATAATAATGCTGAGAGCACCAAGAGGAGTGACCAGGATAGCTGGTGCAAACGCATAAGCTGCAAAATTAGCAATTTCCCCTACAATCACTGTTGAAATAACAGGCAAAGATTAGAGAGGACTAGTTGCAAATACAGCTATGATGTCCAGACAAAATAAGCAGATAACCAATTTGTTAAATTTTAAAGGTACTACAAGTTGTGGAGAGTTTAAACAGAGGCTTTTGTAAAAAGATCAAACATAACTTGCATCCACATAGAACACGGAGAAAGAAAAGGAGAGACGCACTTAAACATTCGTATCATCTCAAGATCTAAAAGCAGATGACTTAAGAAACAACCACATTTGACGATGGTAAAACTTACTTGTTATCATGCCCACCCACCAGAGCGGTTCATATAAGTAAGTATAACCTCCACTTCCTGTGAATTAAAGTCAACCGAGTCAATTTCTGTGAATTCATGTTCACTATACAAGCATAGCAGCACACTGTATAAGGTACAATAGCAAAGCAGGGCACTAAAATTGAGGTTTATGAATTTCCAGAAGCATTTTTGCATAGTAACTTCTCGGATCCTCCACCAAAAAGAATAGAATAAATAGATTTCAACACACATCACCACAAAAGGTAACACATTAATTTCCGTATAAAATAAAATCACACATCTTGCCAACAAATTTGTATCCACATATGGATTCAAAAACTAGTGTTACCCATATTTAATTCATTAACGAAATACATGGAAGTTGAGTTAAGAGTTCAAAAGGGATTGCAAGAAATCTGTAAAATGCAATTATTACAAAGAAATAGGTAGATCTTATTAACTCCTCATAAACCCATTTTCCAAAACTTCCAACTGACTCGATAAAAAAAAAACCTAACACATTCAGCAAAAATCCATCAAAATCAATCTCTCAAGTTTCAAACATAAGTACACCACCACCACCTAAGCCCTAATCAAGAACATCGTCAGCTTGGAATTTACTTGAAGCTTGAGACAAGTTCTAATCCAACCATTCTTATACTGCCAATAATTCCCAAAAATGGCCAAAAAGACTAAATCTTGAGGAGATTTTCCAACCCGTTACCGGATAACCAATAATAAAGTCAAGCTTAAAAATAAAACCCCAAAAAATATCCAAAATCATTAAAAAGAAAAAAGGAAAAGAAAGATACCTGCCCTGATACCGGAGGCACCAGCTTTCTTCAAGCCCTTCTTCTTGACAATGAAACTGGCACCAATAAAGACGCTGGAAGACAGTGCCAACACTAATCCCTTAATATTATCAGCCGACATCCCCTTGTACGACTCTTTCCAGCTCCCACTCTCCATCGCCATAATTCTACAGTTAAAAACACCAAAACCCTATTTTTCCACTTGTAAACAAACAACCCTTACTATATCTTCATACCACCATTTCTTTCTTTCTTTATTTACCAAACTCAGTTCTTACTCGGACGGAGTTGAAACTGAGTTTGAAGCAGCTCGTAAAGCAGGAAAACCGTGTGGAGTTAGGAGAAGGAGCGGATCTGAGAGGTGGAAGGATGATGATGTCGGCGCGTAGAGAAAGATAGAGTGGAGGTTCGCGCGTGGTGGTGGATCCAGCTGTCTGTGTTGCGGTTGCGGTTGCGAGAGAGATTGGTTAGATGCGAAGGGTGGAGAGAGAGGTATGTTGGATTTGTTTTACCAGAAGATGACTCATGTCTGATTCATCAAGCTACTGCTTCCCACCTATTTTATTTATTTATATAATAACTTTTCATATTTGTAATTTTATTTTTTAAGATTATGGTGTTTTTTTTATTGTTTTCTCAAGTATATTGGCTTGGCTTGCTTAATATTTTTTTAACAAACATAAAAACAATATTAAGAATATTAAAGAATGTTTTAGATTCAAAGTCTCCAAGACTTTTAATTATGCCTAATTTGACGAACCAAAAAATATATATATATTTTAGTTGTTAGGAGAAAAAAAAATACTAACAACCAAAAAAACATCTCGCAAAAAGATAACATGAAAAACTAAAAGTGAAACTACTATTATAATCCACGGTAAAAAGATCTCTTAATCTATAGTGATTTCCCGACATCATTTAACTTTTGTTATAATATTATTTGAGAATTCAATATTTAGAACCATTAGATTAGATTTTAAATTAAATTAAAAAAGATATTAATTCAATAAAATCTAATTTCTCGAACTAGATTTTTAATGACTCGGTTGATTTAATCGGTTAGTCGCTTCAAGAAATTCATGGTTCAAAACCTGACCTAGATTATATTTCAAATTAAATAAAAAAGAGATATTAATTCAATAAAATTCAATTTATCTGATCGATATTTTGATAACCCAGTTAACCTTATTAGTTAACATTTTTATTTTATAATGTTAAACTCAGTTTGGTCCATCATGCTGACTTGAAAAATTCATGATTTGAACCCTGACCTAAATTAGATTTCAAATTAATAAGAAAAAATATTGATTCTATAAAATATAGTTGATTTGATTAGGTTTTTAATGATCCAGTTGACCTGATAGATTAACATTTTGATTTTATAACATTAAACATGGTATGATTCGCCATGTTGATCCAAGAAATGCACCATTCAAAACTTCACCTGGATTGAGTTTCAAATTAAATAGAAAAGGATATTGTTTAAGTAAAATCCAATTGATCCGGGCAGATTTTTAATGACTATGTTGACCTAATTGGTTAATATTTTAAATCTTAAGTCTAGCTTGTTGATCCGATAAATTTATGATATGAAACCTAACCTGAATCAAGTTTTAAATTAATTAAAAAAGATATTGATATTGTAAAATACAATTGATTCAGATGAGTTTTAAATAACTATGTTAAACTTGATTGGTTAACTTTAAAAAAAAATTAAAGAATGAATAATATTATTTTAAAAAAAATTGACTAGTAAGTTAAAACGACATTAAAAAAAATGATATGCATTGACCTAGTGATCCATGAGTTAAATTAGCAATCCAAATCTTTTTTGAGTTAATTTTTGAGTCGGGTATGATAATTATGGTAGAAAACATAAAATAAAGGAGGTTTGATATTGTTTTTTTAATTAAAAAAAATTATTATTAGCTCTACTTGATGTTATAAAAACAAAACAAATTATTTATTTATCAATGTAGGATAGGAGGTAAGAATTTTTAATAAAAGGTAAAAGTGGATAATAGGATAAGAATTAAAGAAAAATTAAATGAAAGGATCTATATGAAAGTTTCTATGAATATACATGATTTGATTTGTTTTCCTTACCTAAATCTATTTTTTTATATAAGGATAAAAATAAATACTCATTATTCATGCTTTATATTATTTATATTTGAATCCAAGTCTAAAATAACTATTTAAATCTAACTTGAACCTGAATATAATTATAGGATTTTTTAATTTATGATCCTATTATTTTTCATGGAAGATATTTACTTCTTATCAATTTATTTTTGTTATCCTTTATTCATTTCACATTCTACTATTTATTTACCAACAACTAACTTACATAATCAAATATTAGTTCTCAAATTCCCTAAATTTTTATGTATAATCTTAACGCTACTAGGCTACAAGCATTCAAATACATTCTCCACACATGCTTTTAATTTTATTAAATTACCTATTCATGTTCTTTTATATTTATATTTAGATTATATCAAACCTCAACTTAAATGAGAGTTTCAATTTATGTTTTCTATGTTTATTTTTCATAATATAAATTTTATATCCATTTAGAAATTCTAAGATAAATTTCTTATACGTTAATTTTTTATAAAAATATCTTAATACGCAAACCTACTTAACATCAATTTCGATGTTAATAACTAACCATTATTTCTCTATTATTACCATCCTAATAACACACACACATAAATTATCAAAATTATCCAATCTTTTCGCAAAACAATACATGGCCGATCCTAAGTTTCATTTGTTTTCATAATCCGATCTTCAATTGTTTATAAATTTTATTAAACATATTAATCTAACTTGATTTATCAATTATAAACCATTACCATAATTTTTCAATATTTGCATAGATACCCTAATTCACAATATACTAACAAGAAAATCAATTAAAATTTGATAATTAATTTAATCCAATTATAATCATCTTTAACACATTTTCGGATACTAAATACAAACAATAATTAAACATTCACTTTATCTCTATAAATTACTCACTTTTTACCTATTATGACCGGGTTTAATTTAACCAAAATACTAAATATTTCTTCTTCAGTCACTTATTATAATTATAATTATATCATTCCACCATGGTTTTATAATTACCTCAATTTTCATTCAATAACCCTTATTAAGATTTAAGAATTTAACGTAAAAATTCATTTCTCTCTATTCAAACTTGCATAATTGAGTTTAAAACTCTTTATCGGACAATCAAATGAGTTTCGAATAACCATTCAAAAATTTTCCACCCTTTTTCTTTTTTGCTCACCTTTTCTTGTGACTTCTCTCTCTAACTCCTTATTTTCTCACTTGGTTTATGTTTTATTCTTATGATTGATTGTTTTTAAACACTCATTCTCTCACCGACCATGTCTTAAATCATGGTTTCTCCCAAGTTTTTCAAGTAAAAATCAAGAAAGATGAAGAGCTATTCTTTTTTTTTTTTTTGCAAAATGGCTTAACATCATTGCAAAAAAAAAAAAAATCAATAATATATATAAAAATATTTATAAAATTATCATTATTTTTCATTTATTAATTAAAGAGCCATTACAATATTAATATAATAACTTTGCCATCAACTTTGCAATTTCCAAGAGATGATCTTGGCAATGGATATTGCTCGGTTATGATCACCAATTTCTTGCATGTGTTGCCTTTATTTTTGGATTTGAAATTTGACAGTGCCCTTCCCACAACAGAAGCTCCCAAGTTCAAGAGTAATTGCATGCTTCCAACATGTCAATTTAGTGTTGCGATATGCAAAGCGGTAATGCCTCCCTCGACAAAATCCCATGAAAAGAAAATGATCAATTACTATTCACCTTCTCACATTTCATTTTAGATTATAATAGTGAATTTTTTAAAAATTTTCAATTCAATCCTTAAAGCTTTTCTTTTACATAATTAAGCCATTTTGAGCCCAAATTATAGCCAGTTGCATGTTTTCTTAAGGGTGGGGGTTGAATTAAAAGATAGGGACTAAAGTTACAAAAATGAGTAAAATTAGTGTCAGCATGGCAGGTATATAATTTGTGTGAGAATTTCTTTTTTTTCCACCATCTTTTTAAGCAATTAAGTATCCGAACCCTATAATTTTCAAAAAAAATATTTGGCATAAAAAATCATTTTTGTTTTTTTAGTATTTTTTGGGTGGAGGAGAGAGAGAGGGTCGCTAGATCCTGATTTAAAAAGAGAAAGTTATTGTTGGGGAAGTTTTAGACCACGTAAAAACATATCTTTTGTGTCAAATATTTTCATGTAAGAAGGAAAGTTAAGATTATGTGTTTTTTTTAATCCTAAAACACATAATAAACAAATCTGAGCTAGAGAATATTTTTTGTTTCAGGTTGATTTCAAGTTTTTGGCCTTTTTTTTTGTGTTTTTGGAGGCCATAATGTGGTTTAACAAGGTTTTTAGGGTATTTCCTAGATGTTTTGGGTAAAAAACGAGTTGAAAATGAGTTTTGGAAGGAAAAAAACTATTAACCTTATTTTTTCGATCACTACAGTGGCCAGATTCTGCGATTTCAGATGATATATTGTCCTTTTATTTTAATAAAAAAAAAACATTAGGATGGATGGCATGTCATCCGCCCCTTTACAATAAATAAAAAATTATCGGCCCGGCACGGGGCCTAAACTGGCAGGCCTTTTCTATGTGGGCCATGTATGGCCTAGCCTTACTTGTTTTTTCTTTTTTAAATTTTTTTAAACTAATACATGTTTTTATATGCATTTTTTTATAAAATAAATTAATATTTTAATTAATATCCTCTATCTATGATTTTTTTTGCTTATTTAGCATTTTTTAAATAACAATTATTTTTTAATTATACTGGGTGTGTTTAATTTGTTAAGAAGTTAGCATAATTCATCTGTGATTTTTTTTATGTATTTTATTTAGATTAAATACTTGTTGTTATAATTATTTGAATATGTGCAGCCTTGCATAATTGTTTTTTTAATTTTATTAAATAAGTTTTATACGTGTGTCGATCTGTATTATAAATTGATTTTAATAAATAAATTTATCAAACCTAACAGGTAAATAACCTGTGTTGCAATATTAAATATTTTAATTTGTCTCTCAGTTTCTTCATTTATGTTTTTATTTATCGTTAATGATTTTGTTTTTTTGTTTATTTACACAATAGTTTATGATTTACTTAAAAGGAAGCGTGCATAAGTTTTTTGATTTGTATTTATTATTTTTTTAATGTAAAAAAACACGTTGGAAAGTTCTACATGCTTAATGTTTTTTTTATCATGTATTGGTGTTTTCAATTTAGTCCTTATTCTCGTAATTTCTTATTTTTTTAATAAAATTTTAATTTTTTTTAATTCCACTTTTCAATCCAAGTTGATAATATATTCTATTTTATTTTATTTTCATCCTCATTATTTTGGTTTTTGTTTTTTTTTTTGTTAATGTTTTTGTTCTTTTCAATTTAAATCTTAAAGTGAAAATTTGTAGTTGGCTTTTAATTTATTCTTTATTTCGATTTTAACCTTCATTATTTTAATTGTTATTTTTAATTTTGGATTTTTTTATTGTAATTGTTTTTTCAATTTCATACTTCAACATTTCATTTCCTAGGGATTAGTCTTCATAATTATGTCATGTATGGTGCTTCTAGTCTGATAACCTGGGTCAAAGGTTTACATATATTTTTGTCTTATTTTCTTTTTTGATATTGTCATGCGATATTGTTTTTTTGTTAAGAAAATGTCTTTGTGGTTTTTTTTTTGTTTTTTTTTCTATTGAATTGTCCCGATACCATGACCTATAATACAAGTTTGTTAGGTTAATTCTTACATGCAACTTCGCTGGCTCGGGTTGGCCTGGCTTTGTTTTATATATATATATATATATATATATATATATATATATATATATATATATATATATATATATTTTTTTTTTTTTTAATTTATAACTTTTTAATATTTTTTAAGTTTGTATTTCATTTTCTTGTGATTTTTTTGCTTATTTATCTTTTTTTAAATAATAAATATTTTTTAATTATATTAAATATATTTAATTTTTGAAGAGATTAATATGATTCATTTATAATTTTTATATATTATATATGTATGAAATTTACTTTTAGAAATAAAAATATTATTTCTTATAATATTTCAAAGCTTCCGACATCCCGTAATTACCAAATAGTACTAAGAGCAAGACCATCATAATAAAAACCCAACGTCATTTGCTTTTTTTTTTAATTTCCCGAGCTATACCTTCTCTGTTGCTATTAATCTCCAGAATTCAACCATCAACAACCATCTCTCTCTCTCTCTCCCCCTCTCTCCCTCTCTCTCCCTCTCTTATTATTATTTAAAACCCTAATTTATCAATGTTTGATTCAGTTACCGACTAAAATTAGAGAGACAGCTGAAACTGTGAGGCAGAATGTTTGAAACGACAATGTTGGAGTTTTTAGCAAGGTTGTCAATTCTGTTTTGTTTCGCTCGGAATGGCCGAAACATTCCATACCAATTCAAAAAAGGAACAAAACGGAACAAATTTCATCTCATTTTAAATCTCGGTCCGTTTCGAATTTTTTGGCTAAATTCTGCCTGCAACGTTCCGGTTTCATTCCACATATTCTGTTCCGCTCTTGAAAAGCCGTTGAATCAAATTGAACCTTGTTCAATTTAATTAATTAAACCACCCAATTATAAAAAGCTATTTTTCATTACTATTTTCAAAAACAATGATATTAATAATAATATTGAAAAATATTATTACTATTTTTATTAACAATGATATTAATTTTTAAAATTAAATTTATCACTAATATATATGGTTTATATTCATGTTGTTTTTTTCATGCTTATACTTTGTAGGAATTTGAGTAAAACAAGGGATATTTTAGATTCCATTAGCCTTGATAACATTGACCTAACTTTATATTTAAAATATTTGTGTTAAAATATTTTACTTTCATAATATTTTGATATTTTGTTTAAGTTGAATTACTTTAAGTTAAAGATCTATTTAATCTTGACTATTTAGAAATATTTTAAATTTTAAAATTATATTTGTTTGGCATTGTGTTTGCATTGCATAATTTATAATTAATTTATCTTGAATTTGAATTATGTTTGTTGAATATATATATATATATGAACAATACAACTCCGAAACGGCACGCTGAAACACTCCAAAACTGAAACATTCCATTTGAATTGAAAAAACAAAATACCTATCGAAACGGAATTGACAACCTTGGCTTTTTAGTGCCAGAAGATCTAGGTGACGGTGACGGCTGCGATATTTATGATCGCGGCTTACTGGTCTTTCTCATAGAGGTGGCGGAGATGGTGGTGGTGGTGGTGGTGGTTTAGGAGAATTCTGGAGATGGCATTGATGATAAAGGCAAGGAGGCAAGGATAGTTTATTGATTATTTTTATGTTAATCTTGATTATTATCTTTTGTAAACTTTGATTTTTTCATTCGATGATATTTTTTTATTGTGCTAAGATATATTTTTATGGTTTTTAGTCTGTTTTCATGAATTCAATTTCATGTGAAATCTTGATATCTTAACGTTATTATTATTTTTTTTAATGTTTTTTGGGTTTTAAATGTAAAATTTGATTCTTTCTTTATTTTTATTTGATTTTTTATGTTTTTAGATAATTAGTTCCAAAAGTAGTATAAATTGAAGTAGGTCCTTTGAATGCATCTTCTTTAAAGTAATTATCTTTGTTAAAGTATTCTCAAGTCCCTTAGCTTCTAGTGGGATTAAACTTTTTGGTCCTTATATTCTAAAAGCAAACCAATAGTAGCAGTGGAATATATTGGAGCAGGGGTAATAGACGTAGGGGCCATCATAAAATGTGTGGAGGTAAGGAATAATTTTGTTGTCTCAAGAATCATAGTTATTGAATATTAACCATGATAAAATCCCTCGCTCTTAAAAACGAATGACATGTCAGATTTCTTGGAAAGGAAGGTCATTAAGTTTTGTGATTTTAATTTGTTAGAGAGTTCATAATAGGAAAAAACAAGTTTCACATTGACAGTTTATATACCTTATTCAGACCTCTTGCAATCTTAGATATGCTACAGGGAGAGATTATACTTTATGTTTGACATGCCCTGCTTGTTGTTTGTATAGATATGCAATTGTTCTATTGTTATTGAGGATTGTGGTAGGAGAAATGAAATGAAAGCTTGAAATGCTTGAAATTTCTGTACTTGGAAGTTCATACCAAAATATAACCCTTAACTTGGTTATTTGAGGTGGTTTTCTATAAACTTGAAAAATTAAAATGGTGAGCTGAAGCTATCATGTATACACTCAGTATTGTTAGATATTAGACTTTAATTCTATTGCAAACTCGTGTGCTGCTTGTTTCACGGAATAATTTTCCACTTCTTTGACATGCAGTTCTGCACTTATTTTGTAAATGGGGCAATTGAAAGGAGATTCTCAGACCAATTCTACATTATAATCAAGGTATCTTTGGATCCTATGGATTTTTTTATTCTTTTATTACTGTATCATGGATGAAGATTAGCATTTGGTGAAATTAATATTGTTTTGATGGGTGTTTCTTTTTAGTTGGAATTGTTGGCAGCTAAGAATCTCATTGGTGCAAATTTAAATGGCTTGTTGGATTTTTATGTAATCATTCATCACTTGTGATTCTGAAAAGCGATTCAGGTTATTTGATCTGTTTTCATCTTTAGATTTTATGAACTTGTCATGGATTCCAAATGATACATCCAAATTTATAATTCTTCTTTTGGGATTGAATACTAATATGATGCTTGTGGTGGACCTATGGTGTTTCATGGGATTAATAATCTAATTGTCATGTCATAAATTTTATGGAACATAGGGATATCAAGAAAGAAAGAAAAAAACTATTGGGCATTTGTTTTGTTATAGGTATTAATTTCCTAACTTGGACATGTAAGTCATTGATATTATGCTTGTGACTAACTCCTCATTTTATTTGACTGATCACTCACCCATACTCACTCTGGGTTTTTTTCCCTTATAGGCATACAACGCATCTCACAAAAACATTTTGAATGTTTTAGCATAGGTTCTTATCTTTTTTATACAAGTTGTCCATTTAGATTTTTTGCTTTATGTCTTTAACTTTGTTCTGCTCCATTTATTTATCTTTACTTTGTTGTTGTCACAGCTCAATGTTTGTTGGTTCAAGAAATCCAATGTGGGGAGAAGAATTCATTTTTTTTCTATTGATAAGCTTCTTGTCCAGGTAATTGTTGGCTGGCGATTATAAATCAACTACCGTGTGAGATATTAAGAATCACATGTTATAGATCATTCAGCAAAAGAACACTTTTGTACCTTTAGAAGTATTGATTGGAGTCTTAAGCTTGCAGTTTCTTTATTCTTGATCCTTCCCTTCTTCTAGCATTCTACTGTGATCAGTGTTGGTAGTTTTTCTTTTGTATTTATCTGTGTTATTATCCTCTTAAATTGCTGATAAATATTGTCAGGTTGGTAATCATTTAATTGGATAAGTTGCATTGGTTGCTTTACTTAGTATTCATGTCCTTCAATTTTTCAACTTAGGTTTAGTGAAAATTGTGAGAATCCTTTAGCTTTCTGTTCAATGTTGGCATTTCATGCAAATGAGATTTTTTTTTCAATTTTTTTCTGGTTAAACTTTTTTTTCGTGTGAATCCTTTTGTCTTCAATTCCAACTTAGTTTCTGCTATTTTTTTTAGGATGGATCACCTGCCTGCTCTGGCTATTTCTTTTTCTTTTTCCTTTTGTTTTTAGGTTTTCTTTGTGATTTATTTTGTTTGTTTATTGGCTGATAATATCATTTCGGTTTTGGTTATCAATAAAGAGAAGATTTTCATGGTTTTTTATGGAACCTAATGTTGGGTTCTGGATTTTTAGAATGCTGATAACTAAGGTTTTGTCGTTCGTCCATTTCAATTCCAGTACAATTTATGTTGTTGTTATCTACTTTGTTCTAGCCTACATGCTCTACCTGTTCTTATTCCTTTTGTTATTTGGTTTTCTTTGTGATTTATTTGTTTTATAACTGGTTACCTATTTCATGTCAGTTTTGGCGTAGCTTCTTGTCATATTTCTTTAGGTAAGAGATGTTTGGCCAATAACATGTTGCAACCTGTATCATAAAGACATGAAACGGGATAAGAAGGATAGCCTAAGATAAGAATATTAATCTCAATATGTTTAATAACAGAAGATAGACTGATATGTTCAATGTCAGAATTGAGTGTGGTAATCTGATAGTCTGCGTAATCACTAGTTGTAGAAGTGCTGGACGTGGATTCTTATGAATTACCAGAGGATTCTCCAGAAGATATTTTTTTCATTGTTATAATTGTCATAATCAATCTTATCTCCATACAAACCATAAATGATAGGGATGCTAGTATACTCGACTTCATCATTTGAGTTATACGACAGAGGACTCCAATCAACATGTTGTTCCACCTATGTATTATCAGAAGAACTAGGTTCATTTTCATCATGAAGAATGTAGTCTTCAAAGTTAATTGTAGGCCTGACTAGTGTTGGTGGTTCATTGATGGTTGACACTAGAGGAGTAACATTTGGAGGGATCACTACACGGGTCCTATGATGATGTTTATGCTATAGTTATTAAACCCGGACCGGCCCAGCAGGTCGACTTGGGACCTGGTGGCTGGACCGGTCTGGGTAAGGCAAAAGACCTGGTGGCTCCAGTCAACAGTTTTGCATGTTTGTTGATTCATTGTCTGGATTCTTTGAGACATGTTACATTGTAAGTTCACATTCTTTTTTTTTATTGCGAAGGTTTCTATTTTTCTTTTTAATTTTTCAATTTTTTTATTGTTTCTGTTTTTTTTTTATTTTTCTGGTGGTTTGCCATGTTTCTATTTGATCTGAATTTTGAATTTTTTTTCATGTCTCTTGTTGCTTACATGCTTGTGCTCGGGTTGTTCCTTATATCGGTCATGTTTTCTCTTTGTTATTCAAGGTAATATTTGAGCTTCTGCTATTATTATAATTTTTTCCCTATGTTGTTTTAATATATTTATCTTTTCTTTTCTTTTGTTCAGTCCCATGAGGGTTGCTTTTTTTTTTTCTAATCGGCTCTTTAGTTGTTGTTTGGCAGCTTGTGCTTTTGGTTTTGCTTTAAGGGAGACCTGGTAACACAGTGCTTGATTATTAATCTGTCTGAATTTTTTTTGTAATTCATCCATTGTTTAGTTTCTCTTCAACTCTAAACTTTATGGTCAGCTTCTAGAGCTCTCCCACTCTTATTTCTGTTTAAGTTGCTCCTCTAATGATTACTAGATTGATCAATATTTTTGTTTAGTTATGGTAACAACAGTTGCTTCCTTTTTTTCTTCTGTTTCTTTTAGCACTTCTATCGTTGTGTTTGCTAGGTTTTTTTTATGCTAAATGATATGTCAGGACCTTATGTTGTTAGGTTATTTTATTTGCATTGGTAAAATGAGTTATTTTATTTGTTATTAACTGTTGTTTTAGGTTAGGAGTTTATTTTGTTAAATCTATCTAAACAAATCAATGTATATAAGGTAAAGATACCTTATAATATGAAGGTTTGAAGAGGAAAAATGAGAAGGATTTGATGATTTCTCCCCTCCTCTCCTTCTCCCTAAGTTTTCCTCGATCTTTCTTCCTTCTCCTAACTTCAATTCCCTCAATTTTGTGTACCCAATTCTCTTAAATGTACCACCACAATCCTTTGCTCCCTTTTATCATGAATTGTTTTTGTTCTTTTTGTGGAGTTTACGATAGTTTCTTGCAAAAATTTGGTTCTCTTCTCCCCCTCGTCTGCTCTTGGTGTAGTGATTGTTAACATTACTACAATGCCCTTTCATGTCCCCTTGATTATCCCATCTCGGTGTATTTTAAGATTCAACTGTACTTAAGCCTAGATATGCATCCAATATATTTTTATTATTTGTTTGTTTGTTTATTTTCAGGGTTTTATCAACCATCATTGAATGCACAGTAAAAATGAGAGCAGTGAAAACACCACACTTTCCAGCTTTATTCTAAATTAAAAAATATCACTAAAAACCCTTAATCTCCAGCATTTGGTCTCCTGGTACTTTTCTGGAATCTCAGCTTAGGAGAAAACAGCCGAGTTTACTCCATAATAGAAAGCTTAAAATATTTTTTTATTTTTGCGTTTTAAAAACATTTATAAAAAAAATTTATTTATTTTATTTTTTTCTTTATTTCATATTAATATTTTTTTAAATATTTTTGTATCAAAATATTTTTTTAAATATTTTTAAATTATTTTGATACGTTTTATATGTTGATATCAAAAATAATTTTTAAAAAATATAAAAAATTATTATTTTAATACATTTCTAAATAAAAAATATTTTAAAAAACAACCCAACCACACTTCCAAACAAACCTTCCAAACCACCTGGAATGTTTCCAGGCAGTATCTCTTCAAACCATTGCTTGCTTAATTTAACTGATTAATTAAAGCTACAACAGAAATTGAACAAGGGATATTCCACCCAAGGAGAGAAGAATTGGATTAATGAGATGATCAAAGTGTAAATTTTGTATCAGAGTCAAAATCATAATCAAGGCCTCTGCTTAAATAATATATATACAACACGAATAATGCTTATATATATAAAAGTATACGATTCTATCTGTAATGCCTGAGGTTGTGTTTCTACCACTCGATATAATTCCAGCATCTCTCCAGCTACTTTCATCCCTTTGTCACCTGGCTTACAATCTTTCTCAAACTGGCCTGAAGGAACACATGCTTCTTTTTGCATCATCTTAGTGACAATAAAGTTTTATCAAAGAATCAGCACCTGCGGTGAATAACCACGGTTGCCGTGGGTGGA
>Ga0325405_1000730_pt1 | contig 32159 bp, 9 predicted proteins | sample PopdelMetagenome_21_FD_205663 | JGI IMG/M metagenome (GOLD analysis project Ga0325405, IMG submission 205663) | Populus deltoides microbial communities from Bellville, Georgia, United States - Xylem-Control-R2 | ecosystem: Host-associated > Plants > Phyllosphere > Stem > Wood/Secondary xylem... | reverse complement strand
TAGTGAACAAAATGTTTGTTTTAGATAATAAGGTGAGAGTGTTAAATATAATTGGGTTGTTTTCATTGAATTATATGTACAAATAAAAGATTAATTTGATTGGCTGACTTGTTTAGGGATAGTGGCATCAACGAACCGAGATTTTTAATTTGACTAGTGATCTATTTGGGGCTAGTGACATAAACGAGGTTGATGACCAAGATGTTTAAGTTCACTAGCTAACTTTTTTGGGGCTAGTGGCATCAACTAGATTGATGATTGTGATGTCTAATTTAACTAGCTCATTGTAAGGGGTTAGTGCCATCAATATGATTGATGACCGGAACATTAAATTGACTAACTATTATATATAAAGTTAGTAGCACTTGGGTATGTGTCTATCAGATGTTTTAATCAGTGTTCATAAGGAAAGATAATAGAGGCAGCGTAGTTGATATATTGATATTATTAAGGGAAATTGCAAAAAAGCTAGGAAATTAAAGGAAGAGATAAGATAAGATAAATCAATGATTAAGCTGATGGGATAGATGAAGTCAAATTGAGTATAAAGATGATAAAAGTCTAGTTGATTTTTGAGTTCTAGAAATAATAAAATTATACAAAGAGCTTTAAATAAAAAGAAGTTCTAGAAGATAATATTAGCATCACGCTTTACATTTTCATTTCATTTATTAAATGTAATGCATTATAAATGTTACATTGTTTATTTAGGCACTTCACAATTGATTTCGAAGAAATATGTGGCATATGGATATTCTATCTTAGATTTTTGGCATAAATAGTAAATACTATATAATTTCTTATTCTAGATTGTAAGTAAATAGATTTATAGAATTATGTTTATGAACTAAGTGATGTTATTTCTATTACATATGCAATAGCTAGTTAAGGTTTATTTAGTATGTATAACATGATCTATAAACTTTAATGTAGATTTTCCTTATTAGTCGTTTATTTTTATAATGTTAAGTTTAACATCAATGCTTATATGATATGAGGAAAATCTCATGGAGATGATGTTGGGATAATGAAATATGATCCAAAAAGGTGGGATCAGGGATTGTGAAATGATTTTGGAAGTATACAGGTTTATGTCAATAACTTGGTACCATTCAAATATAGGAAAACTCAACTGAATTTTCAGTAGAATAATTGGTAATATATTAAGGATTGAAATATGGTATTGAAGATAATTGTGATTATGTGTATACATCTGCTTATGCATGTATAAGAAAGAAATTTTCTGGATTTTCAATAACATATGGTGTGATTTTATGTTTAAGATGGCCATAAAAAGTGAAGGTGTTACAGGATCTATCACATATTATAGCCTTCATTCAAATGACCAACTTAAATCATTTTATCAGATCCATTGTAAAACCCGGGGAAAAATATAGGTTGTTTAGATTGCAACCTAACTACATGAGAAATAAAAGTGAAGAAATTCATGCATATGGTTAAATAAAAACAGGAATTCACAAATTTTGGATATAAGTTTCTGGACGAAATATTTCGAGACATTATAAATCTACACAAAAATGTTGAGGGTTGGATTAAATTAATGAAAATAAACTAAACTAAAAGTTGTGAGGTGAAATTATAAGACATGAAAAGATGTATAACTTAATTATAAGAAGAAAAAAAGATGTGGGGGGCTAAATGCAAATAAGAAAAATTATAGAGCATAAATACTCTTATTCTCACCAAAAATCTGCAGCAATCGTAAGGAAAGAAAAAAGGGAGTTTTTGTATCCATTCTTGCAAAATCAAGAGAGAAACACCAAAATTTCAAGAACCCATCCAAGATTAAGGGTTTATAGATGGAATAAACACTTGTGGGCAAGGGATTAACCAGAAAAATTGAACAAGAAGAGAAGATGGAGGGCTGGCTGTCATTAGATAAGAAAGGAGGGAGTTGAAAATCTTCAACTGGTTGGAGATCAAAACCTTAATTCGTACCGGGTAAGCTGTGCTAAATATGATCTTATAAATCATTTCAAATTTGATAGTGAATTAATGCCTTGATGTGAGTTATAGATTAGGGTTCTTAGACTTGAATTGGGGGAAAAGTATTTGTTGTTAAAATTAAGTTAATTCATGGGTGGTATGTGATAGGGGATGTGAAACCATGATAATTTACCCAATCCAAGTGTTTCTTGATGAGAGATTTTGACTATCTTAGAGGCATAACTGAGTTTTCCTTAAATCATATAACTTGTAGCCTCATGTCTTAGCTTTCCAACGACACTAATTTCGCTTGAATCCGAGTTCTATAACTCCAAATATGGTTAAAAATCCAAGGAGAGGTCAGACAGTAACAGTTCAAAAATGAAACAGTACAGTCCAAGTGTTTGTTGACGAGTGATTTTGACTATCTTAGAGGCAGAACTGGGTTCTCCTTATAGAACTTGTAGCCTCATGTCTTAGATTTCCAACGACACTAATTTTGCTTGAATTGGAATTCTATAACTCTAGATATGGTTAAAAATCTGAGGAGAGGTCAGACAGTAACAGTTCAAAAACGAGACAGTAACAGTTGGACAGTAACAGTCCAAGTGTTTGTTGACGAGCGATTTTGACTATCTTAGAGGTAGAACTGGGTTCTCCTTAAATCATAGAACTTGTAGCCTCATGTCTTAGCTTTCCAACGACACTAATTTTGCTTGAATCGGAGTTCTATAACTCCATATATGGTTAAAAATTTAAGGAGAGGTCAGACAGTAACAATTCAAAATGAGACAGAAACAGTCCAAGTGTTTGTTGACGAGCGATTTTGACTATCTTAGAGGCAAAACTGGGTTCTCCTTAAATCATAAAACTTGTAGCCTTATGTCTTAGCTTTCCAACAACACTAATCTCGCTTGAATCGAAGTTCTATAACTCCAGATATAGTTAAAAATCTGAGGAGAGGTCAGACAGTAACAATTCAAAAACAAGACAACAACAGTTGGACAGTGACGGTCCAAATATAAAGAAAGGAATGATAACTGGGGTTGGACAAAGAACGATAATAATAATGGGTGAAATGAGAAAAACATAAAATATTAAGAAATGACTGAAAGAAAGACTTACTGGTTGTTGATATGGTTATTATAAAACATATCCTTGAATGAGGAAAATTTATAAGATAAACCTGTGATTTGCAGGAGGGACCACAAGCGTGGTGCAACAGCAGCAGCTGGGGAGCACAAGTAGAGCTTCTATTGCAGGTAGGTGATCCGCACCTATACTTTCTAGTTAAATTCTATGATTTAATATGTTATTGATATGAGATGTGAATTACCAAACGTTGGATATTAGGAGAAATGAGGAAAGTTTGCATAATGATGCCGATATTTTGGATAGTATTCTGAATGTATATGTATACAGGGTGAACGGTTGTTGTGTGAATTGCCAAGGGATGAAATTATCGTTGACAAAGGAAATATGAGAAGTGTGATTTGGGGCGTGAACTAGCATACATTTAGTGTATGTTAGGATCCTGGGTAAGGGGATCACCATGCATGGACTAGCATACATTTAGTGTATATTAGGATCTCGGGTAAGGGGATCACCATGTATTGACGAGCATACATTTAGTGTATGTTAGGATCCCGGGTAAGGGGATCACGTTGCATCGACTCCTACATGGTGATGATGATAACAGTGAAATTGGTACCGGTAATATGTTAAGCGGAAATAATCATGGGTGGTCTTATGAGATCTTAAATGGAGGTTGTTAATGGAAGAAGAAAAGGTTTTTAGTAGTTGAAGGAGAAAGAGTTTCCAATGAAAACCAAAAGGGAGGAGTGAATAAAATATGAATGCATGTTTGCCTTTTTAAATTGCTGGATATTTGTATTGCTATATTATTGTGATATTCATATTTCAATAATATGTATTTTGTTTTCAAGGTCATCGCATGCACGATAGGAGTAGATTCTAACTTGGGTTCACTCTTTGTAATTTAGGTCCTAGGGAGTATACCCTTATATTTGGTAATATTACAACTTTTATATATACTCAAATTATATAATTGATGTTTAAACTTGAATAGATGAATTTAAGTCTGTAGTTTGTATAACTATGTTCCATGTATGCATGTTTATATCTTTATCCATCCATAATGATAATTGTTGTACAATGTATATCATAAACATTGTGGTTGATATGAATGATGATGTTTGTGGAACTGAGACCCAAGATGATTGGGTTAAATTGAGTTAGGAGATGCGGTATATTAGAAGTGTAAACAGGTCGTATATCAATAACTTGGGACCTCCCGGTATAGGGGAGAATTCGTCAAAATTTTGGTGGACTTTAATACAACCACAATGAATAGATATAGAAAAAAAAAATTAATCACTCTATTTATCAGTTAACATGAGAACGTTGCTTTATCCCGGAAATGAAAATGTTACATCCATCATTATGATTTATTGGCATTTACACATTGTTATTTGATGTTGCGATCGATTATGATTTATCTAAGGAGTCTATTGTTGTGGTCAATTTCAAATCACATAAAACTATCATCATTGTGATTAATTATACATCATATATACATTACCTACTGGGGTCGATTACTAATCACATATAATTTACCGTTCTTATGACCGATTACAAAAACACATTTATGTTACTATTATTGTGATCACATGGATTCATTAAAAATTCACAAATAATTTCCAGCCTGGTAGGCATGATATCTCATGGTAAGCAATTATACTCTTTCAATAAATTTTTCATAAAAAGAAAACAATTATAAAAGCATCTTAAATAATTAAAAAGGCAAAGGGGTGACCCGTACCTTGAGCTCTTTTTATACAAGCTCCAGAGAGAGTTATTTGAACACAAATTCAAACATTTATTTATTCAGAGTTATGTTATATTTTTTTGAATATTTTTATCCCAATCTATAAACATTCTCTTTGAAATAATTATTTTACCTAATTGAGGAATTTACACGATTTATCATTGTGCTTATATTTTGCATACTGATTATTACTTTATTTCATCCAAGATTTTAGTTAATTTACTAGGGGTTTTTTCCTTAGTCATAATATTTTTTTTTCCTTTTAATTTATTATTTTTTGGTTGGGATTATTCTAATTAACATTGGTTTACTAGTTTTGGGCCAAGGATTTTTACAAGGAGGGTATTTTTTAGATAATTACTTTATTGTCAAACCCAACTTGAAACCTACCGGAGCCTAACCTAAAATATATATTTATATTTATAGATATATTTGTAGAACATGTATTTGTTTAATACAATATATATATATATTTCTTACTTGATGGGTAATAAAAGAAACCTGACCTGCATGTATCTATTGGCATCCTTACTTTTGAGTTTAAGAAGACTCTTGAAAATATTTATGTGATTTTAAAACCCAAAGTGCTCTCGCAAATCTTTCTTTTGGAGACTCAAATGACTTTTGCAAACTTAAGTCCAAAGAATGATTTTTTTTTAAGTTTCAATTCTTAAGGTTGATCACTTCTCAACTTGACCACCTTTCAAATTTTTCCATGTCCCATTTTTTGCCTCCTTTTTTAACATATTTTCAAGAAAAAAGAAACAAATAAAAAAAATTCAAAAACAAATATCTTCTCAACTCAATTTGGCCAAATCCCACTCATTTCATAACTTTTTACCTCTTCACTTAAGGTTTCATATCAATGAATTTTCAAAAAAACAAATTTATACAAAAATAAAAAAAAAAGAAAAGTAAATCAAAGAAAAAAAACAAAAAAAAGTTTAGTGAGTAGAATAATAATCAAGTAAGAATAGAAGGATCAAAAAATTACAACGAGGTGATAAGAAAGAATAAGAATATTATTAGATAAGGTAGTATAAAAGATGAATGAATGATATAGAAAAAAAAAGATAGGTGCCAAAGAAAACCTTAGCCATAAATTCAGGGGAAGAGAAAGAAAAGTGTGTGAAGAAAAATTTTGAGACAAAGGAAATAATAAAAGGAGGTGAAAGAAAAAGGAGAAAAAATTTTGGAGAGGAAAATACGTGGAGAGAAAAGGTGGGAGGAATATTTTGAGTGAAAAAAAGATTTTAGAGGAGAAAAAAAAGAATCATGAAACATTTCTCTCGCTATGTGTGTGTGTGTTTAAAAACCACAAGGTCATAAGAATTATTGACCTACCAAGCAGCCTCATCTCCGGCGACAACAATCCGTCCTTCTTTGCTAGCCATGACAACTCAACTTAACTCAACTCCACCGGCGGAAATAGCTGCTCTTTTATTTTTCCAAGCATAGAAACCCATTACCCTCAACCTCTTTTAACCTAAGCTATCCTTCAATCAACCTATGATAGTAGCTTTGTTCAACATTGAACCAAATCTTAATCAGAAACCATAGCCATTGATTGAAAACTCTAACAATATAAAAACTAACTCAAACAACAAGCTAGCCTCTACGCTACAACAACACTCCAAACAAAAGCAGCAATAATTGAACACGTAGAGAGAGAGAGAGAGGAGAGAAAGAGAAACAAAGTCGAATGATGAGAATCAATAAGAATCACCAAAAGATCCAGAGATGCCAATTAGGTTTATTGCAAGGTTAAGAGCTAAGAAAATTAAAGAGGAATTCAATGGGTTATTTCAAGATATTTGAGCTTTATTTCCTATAAGACTTGCAAATTAGGCTTATTTTCCTAATATATTATTTTATATTAATGAAGATGACTTTCGATTTGACCATTGGATTACATTGAGATTTTTCCAAAATATTCTAAAAACTTGTTTTCCTATAGGTATAATATCTCATAGTGGTCAGACATTGAGAAGGACTTACAATAAGGTCCAAAAGTTATTGTTTGAAATTTACAATATTTTCTTAGTTGATTTAGGTTTTTTTTCATTTTATTTAGGAATCTTTTGTTATTTTTTGTGCCTTTTTTAGGATGTTTTACCTAGATTAAATATGGTTATTTAGCTTGTGTTTAGAGATGGATTGATTATTTATAAATAAAATTTGTGTAAGAGAGTTTGCTCTTACTCTTGATTTTTCATAAAATGTTCGGAACAAATTAGCAAATATTACTTCTTTGTGACATTCATTCTTATATCTTTAGTTTTTGGTTCATTATAATCAATGGGTCAAAGTTTTAATCCTTATACCTTCAGTTATTGGTTCATTATAATCAACGGATTAGGGTTTTTCATCCAATAACTATGCTTTTTTAGTTTATATAATCATTTATTCGAGTTCTTTTTAGCTTGATTTTAGCTTTCTTAGGTTACGTTCAATTTTGATTATGGATTCTAGGGTTCTTACCCTCCTAGTTCGCATCATTGAAGTTATCCCTCGTTGATCTCCTTTCACAGGTGATCGTGAGTCTCATCATCGATACAAAAGTGAAGAGGAGAAAGCAACACTCCTGATCTACCTCAAAACGCAATCCAGTTGTGGTAACACATGGTTACCCGTGCCACCAGTGTCAGGGACACATGAATTCATGTGCCAACATTATCTAGAATTGTCATTGTCATTCTAGTAACTCCTCAGCCAACCCATATACTCTCGAAGGTCAATTTAGAATCCAAAATTAATTTTTTACATAAAATTCAATATATTGTTAATTTGCATACGTATTATTGTGGATGATTATGAATACTTAAAGTATTGTGGCAACCCTAGAGGTATGATGCCACCGAGAAATTTATATTTTTAAGTGGAATAAGGCCAGAATCAATACCCTGAGTTGGAGTTGGGATGATTTGGTTGCAACAGGTTTATCTCAGGCGTGATGGTTTGGTCTCGATGTGAAATTTATATGTTGATGTTGTTTTCAATTATTATTTTATGTGTGGATGTTGTTTTTTAATTGTTTGGTCTTGGTGTGAAATTTGATGTGTGTTAATGTTATTTTTGAATTATGAAATGTATGTGTTGATTTTTTTTTAATTTTTAATTTATGTGTGGGCATTTGATTTTCTTGTGTGTTTAATTTTCTGGCATGATGTGTTTTTTGTATGAATATGCATCGTGAATGTGTTTTTAAATAAAATAAAAGGAAAACATAAAAAAATATAAAATAGAATGTGTGCTATTTTGATTAATAGTTGTTTTGTTCTCAAAAGAAATTATTTTGTTAAACATGAACATGAATTGATAAGTTGTAAGGTGTCTTTGTCAATATCCTTTTGATTTTATTTTTCCATAATATCATAAACTAATATCCTATCAGCGGAGTCACTCTTAAAATGATTATATATATATATATATATATATAAACAAAAATGGAAGGTTACTTTTTTCATGTTTATTTGTAAATATGTTTTGATCATTTTTATGTGTTACAACATCCCTATTGTTACGAGTAGACACAGGTTGGGTCAAAGCGACGCATATTAGTCCAATGAGTTTGAGTTGTGTTGTTTGGGCCTATTCTGGATATGTTTAAAAGAGCAAGGCCAAAGCTGAGTTTTTACCATCCATATGGGTCCAATATTTGTTTCACAAATGATCAAATTGACAAGTCTTCTATTTTTAGACATGAACATCAAATTTTTCATGAATGGCCTAATCGATGAATCTTTAATTTTTAGAAACACAAGTTAAATGTTTTGCATATGATCTAATCGATGAGTCTCTAATTTTTAGAGACCAATATTGAATTTTTATCAAATAATTAAAAATAAATCACAAATAAGCTTAAAAAATAATTCAAATAATTAATGTCATGTGTTGAATAGATTTACAAGAAAACACATAGCAAGGTAATATTTCATTTGAAAGATGTGGTAAGAGTGGCGTGATTCCCCCCTTAGGTAGTAACCCCTAATTTGATTTTGTGATAGTAGAATAAGTCAAACCATAAAAACAATAGCAGGTTAACTGTTTACGTGTGTTTGATCTTTAAGCGAGATATATTTTATGATAGGGTGGTTAGCACTTTATCCTCTCAACCCAGCCACTTGAGTTCGACTCTCTATGGCCTTCATCTGTAATTTTAATTATTATATTTTTTTGGACAAATAAAGATTTATGAAATGCGCAGCAAGTGTGCTGGTCAGCCCTGATTTCTCTAACATTTATTTTTGGTATAATCTTTCTAAAATATTATTAGAATCCACCCAGATCAGAAACCACAAAATCTCGTAATGTCTTCAATGTCAAAACTTGATCCATCATCAATTATGAAAATATAAACAATAATATTCTCCAAGAATCATTCCTATTAATTATTGGAATAGGCAGTGAAATTTTAAAATAAAATTGATATAAATGGTAATATCTGAATGGAAAACATGATTTCTTAAATCTAAGTCTCTAATATTACATGTAAGCAATTATTTAATTATAAACATGAACAATCAAATAGTATTGGAACTGCCTATAGTCTCAGAATTTTATAATTTTTATATTCAAATAATTATTATTTCTTTTTTTTAAAAAAAGTATACCTTAATCCATAACAAGTTCTTTGAGAGAATAAATTCTAAATGAATTTGATGAAGAAAATTGTGTTTTTCTTCTAGCTCTCTATTATTTTCATGAATGTTTTAAATGAAATAAAATATATAATTATAGGGTAAAGAGATTATCAATTTTATAAATAGACTCCTTATATATCATATATTTATCAAGTGTGCAATTATTAAATAAAAAACAAGTTCTCAAATTGCCCAATACGATTTTAACATTAATAACTATTTAAAAGCTTATTATCTCATTCACATGAAAAAATTAAGAAAAAATGACAAATATTTTTTAACATAGTTAATAATAACTTGTTTCCTATAATTTAGGGAAAAAAATTACACTTTATAACTTAAGAAATTATTAGTTATTCTATATATGTTTATATTAATTAAGAACTTAATTCTTTTTACCTATTTCACATTAATTTTTATTTTATTTTAATTTTTTAAATAATAAATAAATAAATAGGGTTAAAAGTTTGACAAGAAAAAAAAACAATTTTTGAAAACAAAATATTATTAATCACAATTGGTGGTGAAGTGAATCTCATAATCATGTAGTCATGCAACCCATAATAAGATTGACAACGAATCCCAGAAAATCGAAATAGGTTTGATAGGAGTGTGACACAATGAAAACTTATTTCAAGGTACTAGCACTATTGAAATAAGACCTCCACCCAACGAATCTCAATTTACAAACGAAAAGTATAACAAAAATGCTACGAAATCAGTTAATCTTTGATAAGTCATATTTGTTCTTTGTCCTAGCAAAGAAAATGTGTTGCATAACACAAAACACAAGTTTATTTTATAAATATATGGTTGCTGAAAATTTTAGCTTACAAAACCTTATATAATAGTTCAATTGGTAACTTTAATGGACCTAAAACTTGTGGGCTAGTATTTATCAACTTACAATAAACTCAAAATATGTTAACTAAGCTCAAACATGAAAAGGAAAAAAAACAATAAATCTAACATAAAATAAAATTGTTGCACCTAATTAAACAAAATAACCTAAAATAGATAAATTTTCTAATTTAAATAATGTAATGAATGAAATTTCCATCCTAAAAACACTTTGATCTTTGGTGCTACCTTTAGATATTAAGAATAAGTTAGAAAATTGATTTTTGAATTTGTATCTTTCCTTTAGTTTCCTTATTTGTCTAAGATAATTAATTATAGTTTTAAAGAATCCTCTCAAAATATGAAAACTCATATTGCCTTCCTTTAACTTTCCTTGTAGAATTAGAAAACTCCCTAAAATAAGCTAATCAATTTGTTATTAAATACCATCAGTTCTTTTTTCTTATGTAGTTAGGATGAATAAAGAGTTCTTATAAAATAGAATTAGGAAACTCCTTATAATAAGCTAATCAATTTGTTATTAAATATCATCAATTTTTTTTTTTTTTGTAGCTAGGATGAATTCTTGTAAAAAAGAATTTTGTAACATTAATTAATTTTTGCCACGCTTGGAAATTATATTGCAGTCCATTAAAGATTCTTATAGAATTAGAAATTTTTCAAAACAAGATGTCACTTCCTTGTAGGAAAAAGAACTCTACCAAATACAAAGTCCACAAATCAAAAGAAAATAAATAACAAAATTCATACAGCTTGTTTTGACATATCTCACAAGACTTTCTCGAACTCCTATTGATCTGAAATTTTACCTCAATATAGAATAATGTATAAAAAACTCATGTCAAAATTTTAAACTCAATCCAATGATCAAGTTAAGAGTTATGCTCGGTAGTGAAAAACTGAATAATATAAAATTTTATGTTAAAATTCAAATTTGATCTTGCTTGAATTGTATTAGTGGTTACTTATAATTTATATTATTGGAATTAATTTATCATAATTATAAAGATTAAATTATAATTAACTCTTTTTAATAAAATCTTATAGAAAAAAGATCTCTAACAGAAATATCAATTGAATTATCAACCCAATTCAGTGTTGTGATTGTAGGTCACATAAGGATGGATACAACACACATAAGTCCAAACTATCAACCCTATTGGACCGTCCGATAAATAATAGCATTTGTACCATTGACATCTTTTTTTTACTATTAACATAGATATCCGGTCAGCTTTTATATATCTCAACTAATTTTAAAAGTCTAGAAATTAACGATTATATAAGTGTTTAGTGGCTCTGAGAGGATTTGAACTCATGACCATTAAAAAACAAACTCAAAACCTAATTAGTTAAGCTACTTCTCGTATTAACATCAACACTCTTTGTATCTTAGAAATGGTTGAAAATTTAAGCTGAGAAACCGTGAGGATCATAATGAGAGAACAACCGAGTTGGTCTCCGTATTAGAGACGGGGGCATTTAGAAACTGCTGCTAGGCGACAGCTCGATGAGATTTGTGAAGCCTTTTTAAACCGACCAGAATTACCCCCGGTAAAGAGGGTAATCGGAAGCTTAATATCATCCTCACAATAAAGAAGCACGTCGACATGTCTAGTATTGATCAGGAAAGAGATTAATACCTGCAATCAACACATGCCAATATAAAGAATGGTTCACTTTCTTACGTCCATGGTACATTGCAGTTAGTCTTTCTATTTATGGATTTTATTACACAAGCAATTTAGTGATACATTACAATTATAGATACATAGAGATACATTACTATCATGGAACTGCTAGATAATCAAGTATCAAGCAACCGATCCAACATTTTCACTTCATCAGACTGAAAATGGATTTACATTTCCATACCCCCACGTCTTGGTGTATACAAAACAGCGCAACAAGGAGTTGATTTGATTCTTTTATTCGTTGAGGTAGCGAAGCATCCACGCAGGCAACAGTGCGTTGGCTCGATGTTGGATTGGAGTGGGTTCTTCCTCAATTCCCGTTGCCAGGTGGCTGCTACTGCATTGTATGAATGGCATATCCTGCTTTAGTTTCTTAGCACGCACGGAGATGATGCAGAAACATAGAGTGCTTCAAGGTATTGTAGAACAATTATACATGCATCTCATATTACATTTTACTGTATATTTTCTATGAAACACAGTAGTTCAAGTGTGTTATGTACTAGTGCATGCACTTGAGAGAAAGAGAATAACCTTATGTTTAAGGGCTGCAGTGGTTGTGGCCGAAGAATTGTAGGCGAATCCAGGTCAGGATTTTGCTGCTCCCATGATGCTTGTTGAGCTATTATTGCCTTCTCCTTTTCCTTGACCTAATTTCGATTCCAAAAATTAGATGCGCCAAAAGCGACCTAAATGAAGTGGTAGGAGCAAATTGCTTTTTGGAAAAGGAAGGGATTATCTTTTCTGAACATGCTATTGAAAAATGATAACATACCATACCAACAAATTCCACGGAAACTTTTTATTTTAAAACTTTAATGGTGATTGATAGTCCATCAATAATAACTGAATGATTGTGCTAAATAAATAAGGTAGAAAGAAACCTCTTATAAGACTATGCATGCCACTAATAAAATAGTTCTTTTATTTTATTTTTAGCATAGTGAGAGAAAAAAAGGTAAAGTAACACGGTGAAAAAATATTTAAAGATATAACATATTTTAATAAGTCGTAAATGACAAGTGTGACTCACGTATCATAAATAGTATCTACGACTTTTATGTTGCAATTGAGATCTAAGGGCTCTAAGCTTTAATTTTATATGAAACCGCAAATGACATCTGTAAATCGCATGTCGCAATTGACATCCGCAACTCGCGATTCACATGTCATTTGCGACACCATACAAAATTAAAACTTAGAGCCCTTTTCTTCATCCTTTCTCTTTTCATACCCCCCCTACCCCCAAATAGTTGCCCCTCCCTTTTCCCAACCATGAACGAGCACTTTCTCTCTCTCTCCCCTTATCATAAAACACATCTAAAACATGACGAGATCACCCCCTCTCTCTCTCCAGCATAAGATCACCACTCCACTCTCTCCACCACAGGTCAAGCTATTTTCGGCCAAAACTACCACCATCGATCACCACCACCACCCATATTCTACACTTAGAGGTATATTCAACACTTGTCCTTGTCAATTTGATATAATTTATGTTAATATATGTTAATCTTGATTTAAAAAGTGTTAGGGTTTAAAATTAGCTATGAAATACATGAGTTGAGTTAACAATTTTGTTATGATATTGAAATTTGATTAATTTAGGTTTTCGCCGACTAATTTGATGTTTTTAGGTATTTTTCAATTATGTTACCATTATAGTTTTATTGATAAATTATGAACCTTGATTAACCTCATGATATTAATAAACTAGGTTTTGTTGTGTTGTTTGATAAAATTTCTAGTAGTTTTAGAATGCTATGCTTCCATGGTGGTACCATTATCAATACCGACAATGGTATCACCTATAATGGAGAAAGTCATGAGTTCTTAATTGTTACATTAGATATGTCTCATAACAAACTATTTAGAATATTATGTGATCTACTAGGATAGAATATGCTTGAAATAAAAGTTGAAATTTCTTGGAGGATGTTGCAAACTAGGGTTAGTCAAGCTCATTATATCGATGTATCAATTTGTAGTGATGGAAGTGTGAATTCAATGTTTGGGTTTTGAGCATTAATAGGATTAATATACTAGAGCTCTACTTGAATAGTAGAACTAGACGAGGAAACACTTATAGTATGGAGTTGATCCAGGTTTCAAATAACTCTTAAAGGATTACATAGGCATCATAAGCAGGTGGTCCATATAGGTTAGGTGGTAATGCAAAAAGAAAAATATTGGTATAAGAAATTAATATAGAACCTCATTTAGGTATGATATTTGCCATATATTGCTATAGAGAATCCGAACCATGTGACAATGAAGATGATCATCACATTGATAGAGTTGAGTTTAGGGAGAAAGATAGGGAAGATAGGGATGCTGAGTTAGTTGAGCCTATAAATCAATATATGGAACCTCCTCAATTTGAGGTTGTGAATGGGCATGACCAATACGGATGAAATAATTGGGCTAACAACCGTAGGCGTTCAGGCTTATCAGTTGATGAATTGGAGGTTGGATAAAAATTCATAGACAAATCTAAATGTGCATATCAAGAATTTATTACAATACAACGTTCATTGTTCAACTAAAACTTATGATCAGTTGCAATGCGTTTAGGAACCAAGATGTAGATGGTATTTGAGTAGGGGATATCACTAAAGGTCTAATTCATGGAAAATATCAAAATTAAAAGGGTCACACACATGTTGAAACCCTCTTATTTTGCAACATCATCATCAGATTAACTCAGATCTCATTGCTACGATGATATTGACAATTGTGAAAAGAGATATAAGTATGAGTATTGCAACGATTCAAGGTAATGCGGAAAGGAATTGTGAACATGATGTCTTATATTGGAAGACATGGATGGCTAAGCAAAAAACATTAGAGCTTTTATTTGGTATACACGAAAAGTCATTTCAAGACATGCCTAGAATGCTACTAGCCATTAAAGATTCAAATCTGGGAATAATTTTCACTTGGAATCATAAAATGGTTAATAGCAATAAGACAATATTTAGAACAACATTTTAGGCATTTAGTGCTTCAATTAATGGGTTTTAATATTTTTATCCTTATATTAGTATTGACGGAACTCACCTTTAAAGTAAGTACAAGACAAAGTTGTTGCAATTGTTTATGATGCGGACAAAGTTGTTGCAATTGTTTATGATGCGATTAATAGAGTTTATCCATTGTGTTTTGCTATTATCAAAAAAGAGATAAACAGAAATTGGAGTTGATTTTTAGATTCACTTTGTCAATATGTAATTAGTTATCACACCGGGTTGTGTATTATATCAGATAGACATGTAGCGATTAAGAATTTCATGACTCAGATTTTTCCTGAACTTATTGCATATCATCGATATTGTTCACGATACTTTGTTCATAACTTTAACATCGGGTTCAAAAATATTGCCTTGAAAAATATGTTGCATAGAATGTGTAAAAATCCTTCAAGATAAAGAGTTTGACATTTTATATGATGATATGGTGGAGACTGATGATGCAATCAGTGCATGGCTAGAAGTTAAACAAAAAAAAAAGGGCACTCTCATATGATTTTGGCAGTCGTCGTTATGGCAATACGACGATGAATTTGTCAAAAGTTTTTAATAATATTTAAAGAATTGTCAATGAGATGCCTATATCAGCTATAGCGCAATGGATAAACCTTTTTCATATGTAATAAATGTTTTGTAGAGTGTAGAGCCAAAGTTGTAGAATTTTTAAGTCGTGATGTATTGTGGCCTCCAAAAATCCTATATGAATTGCTTGCTAATACGGCAACTTCTAGATCACACATGGTAACTTTATATGATCTTGCAATAGGGTTATTTCAGTTTAAGACATCACCAATAGCTGGTGTTGCAAAAGAATTTTGAAAGACAATTATCATCAATGAAGCAACTTGTATTTATGGTAGATGGTAATTGTATCATCGACCATGTTCACACTTAATTGTATGTTGCACTTTACAAAATATGTGTAATTTGTTGATGATTTTAACTCCAACTTGTCATACAAAAATGCACATAGTCCTCAATCCTTTCTTAACATGCTATTGTGGCATGCATATATTAGTCAATATATATATATAGATGTCCGACTAGATGGTTAATGGATAAAGATCAAAGAAAATTCACTTGTCTATATAATAAAATAGATGATAGGGAGAGGGGGTGCTTACTAAATAAATATTGTATATGCGATCAAATAGTTATAATAGAAAACTTGTGAAACTAGACAATCCATGTTAATAGTTGTAATTGTTTCAAATATGTAAACTTCAATTATTATTTTTAATTCAACTATATTGATTCAATTGTAATGCAATGCTAATAATTTTTTGTTACAAGACCTCCAGGGAGCTATGGTTTAGACTATAAAAGGTTCAACTGTTTCTAGAAGTGTCAATAGATAGGATCACTTGGTTATTGAGGCAGGTTTAAATGATAGGTCAGTTTTATATATATAGGATCAACATCGTTCCAATGATATTTGAAGTTGAGAGGTTAAATCTCTATTTTAATAACATTTTTTAACTACTTTAATTGATATTTTATTAACTAAATTTTAACTATTTAAATTATTTAAATAACTAAATTGCTTGATTTTCATAGTGATGATCTTGTAACACCTTAACAATATACATTGATAGAGTTACACGAGTGTGTCTGCCTATTTGTTATTAAGACAGGTTTTTATAAGACTAGTCATATGTGTATATACATCTTAACCACGCATTGATTGCAGTTTTGGTAGAGTGATGGAGGAGCGAGACACACCCATACTAAAGCATGTCGTTATGTTGACTTACCTTCTAATAGATGGAGCCCTCATAACAAGCAATTGAGGGTCGACTAACAAAGATGTTTTATGTAATCGTTTATTAGGACGAGTATGCCAGCTAGTACTTACAGAGTCGACTATATTAAATTGACATAATTTGACATAAATTTTTAGACCGCTCAATAGATGCGATAGAGGACTGGTTGGTTATGTATGTTTAGGCATACATAATACATATGTTTGGTAGTTTAATTTTCATGATTATTTCATGCAATGTAGTGCCAATATTTTTTCTAACATTGCTTAAGAACTTCTAGGTCATTTCTAATTATAGTTAGGGGGGTCATGCATGTATATTTCTACTAACAACTATGTAAAGTTATGTGTCTAAAAAAAAAATTGTTAGGTATCTACTATTTTTCTATGTATAATTATTTTAAATACTAACGTGAAACTATCAATGTTAATTAATATAGTTTTGGTTTTGAGAGTATATTTATATTGAATGTCTAGAGAGTTAGAGTAATAATATATTGGACATTGTCACTTTGATGCTACTATCCATTTTGTTCTAGTTAATAATACAATAAAATTGATTCTAATCAACATGTCATTTATATAAATTGAATACAAAAAATATACTAAATTTATGGTTTGTCATGTTAGATGGTGTGACGCTAAACATTTCACGATAAATCTATTACGTATGAGTTACAAATTTATTGTTTTTTTTTTATTATTTAGACATGGATTTTTTAGTACAACTCGATCAAGTATACTATATCTTTAAATATTTTTTGGCTTGTGTTGTTTTATCAAAAATATTTATTGTGTTAAGGTCCTAAAAAACTCTAAATAAAAATATATTTATCATACAATCATGTCTCAATTGAATTGATATGCAATCAAATCTCTCTTACTTTTATTTGTTTAAAATGAAAGTTTTAATTTTGAAAAAAAACAATAAGAAAATATAGTACTTCACTAAGAAAATATAGGACCCATATTATTTATGTCATCTTTTTTTTACTCTTTTTTCCATAAATAAAATATTAATACCTTTATAATTAAATTATCTTATTGTTACGTTAATAACAATAAAAAAAAATTACGATGATGAAAGCACGTGGTGGATGAGAGAAAAGAGGGTTTTTCTTTTTGTTTATAAATTGTTATCCATGAAAGAAAAAAAACCACGTAATTCATTGCTTTTAAAAAAAGCAAAAATATTATGTGCCAAAGCAAAAATTAATACACCAGATCATTAAAGGTCTTGTAGTTTTTTAGATTAACGTGGGTGTTCAGGCCAGCTTGCGTGTATCTCGACTAGTCCCACGGACCCTGAAGTTAAAGACCATGTAAGCTTCCAGTAACTCTAAGATTTGTGAGATTTAAACTAGTGATTTCTAGATATCAAACTTAGTGTCTGACTAGTGAGTTCTATATTTTTTTACTTGTATGCCATGTATTCCATCGTAACTCGACGGAAGCTAAACAAACATTTACTTGATTGTTTAAGGTTTATAAAGTTAAAGGATTAATAAAAGTCTAAACATTTTATTGCAATAAAAAAATTAAAACTCTTAATAAAAAGATTCTCACCTTCTTCGCAAGCATGTTGTTTTGCTCCTGGAGCGCCTTGTCCTGTAAAGGAGAAGGGATAAACGGTCTCTAGAATTAATTGCACAATATCCTATAATTTTGTACAACCACCAAATTGAAAATAAAATATATACAAGTTAACAGCGTTGGAGAATAGAGCGAAATCCACTGAAACAAGTATTTGATTTACTTAATGCTATCAGCTGGGATATTTGAGAGACAAGAGGATCGGCCATGAGAATTTTCAATCGTATCAATGCTTTACTTAGGCAGCTGCACCATGTTTACTTCATACATGTTATTAGAAAACGGCAACTTAGTAAGCAGATTCTTTAGCTAAACAAGCTTTGCATAGAAAAGAAGATTATGAGTTCATTTAGCATCTTATGATAAAAATAAATCAAAATAATTTTAAATTAGAAATATGATTTCATGGAGGCAAGTTTTGGAAACCTTTCTCTTATGTAAGATAAAGAGGAGGGCCTCGTGCTAGAGGGAGTTAGGGCTGAGGAGAGAACCCAATCATATAACCCATGTCTGGTTGGAAGATTTTTCACAGAAAAAATGGTGTAGATTTATATTTATTATATATAAAAACAAAAATATATTTTCAATCCAAACCCAAAACTTCTTTAACTCTAAACTTATCCCAAATTAACCCTGAATGAATATCAAATCAATCCTAACTCAAAACTAACCTCAAACCATGCTATTTTGTAAATAATTTCTTTAACCCAACGTTATTTTGGTAAAATATTTTTCTAACTGTTAAAAAAACAAATCAAGAAATTATCTGTACCTCTTTACTGGCAGGTTTCTAACATATCCCTTATCTCACTGTGAACATGTATAGAAGCGTTATTGTAATTGTTTTTTTAAAGTAATTTTTATTTAAAAATATATTAAAATAATATTTTTTTTATTTTTAAAAAATTATTTTGGATATTAGTACTTTAAAATAATCTAAAAATATATTAATTTTAAAAAAAAATTAAATTTTTAAAAAATATTTTTAAAATATAAAAATAAATAAATTATTAAACTAGAGGTTATATAGTTGTGGACACCATAGAAAAAAGTATAGGCTTTCAGCTAGGTTTCTGACAACAAATTCAAAATCCAATAGCCTTTCACTGCACATGCTATCTTGTTCACGTCAAATGTCGGCAGGCAAGCTAGCTAGAGACACGACATCTGAGCTAAAAAAACATAATTTTTTAAATCTCTATTATATTATTATAATTGTGTATTTGAGAGTATAATAAAAATTGTTTTTTAAAATATAATATATTAAAATAATATTTTTAAATTGTTTTTTATATTAAAATAATTTAAAAATATCAAAAAATAAATTAAAACGGACAAATTAAATAAATAAAACTAAAAAACATGATTGGACCGTAATGCCAAATAAAACCTAATCGAAAAACAATCCAAAAATTGTATTGATGTAAAATTCATAGATGCGGCAATTATTCTGTCATAGGTCAAGGGCAAATTTAGAAATGTATTTTAAAATGTTTTTTTAATATATCAAAATAATATTTTTTTTATTTTTTTAAATTTATTTTTATATTAACACATCAAAATAATCTTAAAAATCAAAGAAAATTAATTTAATTTTTTTAAAAAAAATAAAAATTTTAAAAACATGATTAGACTATAATGCCAAATAAAAACTTAAAAAGTTGCGTATAATGATTATCATAATTTTTTCAATTACATCAATAATGCTGTCACAATTAAAAAAAAAAAAACTCTATTTAAGCATTATGCTAGTTTGTAAAAAAAACTCTAAGATTAATAATCACTATACAATTAAATAAAAATAAAATTTAAATATTTAATAAGCATCTAATATAAAGAAAAATAAGAAGAAGAATATGGGTGTACTCACAATTTAGAAGAATACTGAAAGCTAAAAGGTGGAGACAATATTAAAGAACATCGTTTTGCTAGATTATTAAAACTTAGTCAATTAACTTTAGTGAAGCTTCATTTTTTTTATATTTATTATTCAATTTTATTATGAATACATATAAACTAATTGTATCTCTTTTGAATCTGGTTTAACAAGAACTTGTGTGCTTCAACTATATGAATCATGAGTTCTTACAAAATATGCCCTTTTAACCTGGATTCCAAGTATTTCGATTGAAAACAGTTGGAATAATATTGATTGATGAATGAAGTAAAGAAGAAAATGTTAGAAAAGGTTATATTTCATCCAAAAGTTCATAAAGTCAAGAAATATTAATGAGTTAGTTATTATCAGTCTCATCTCACAAACTTTCATTATTAATGGTCAAAAGAAGTTATTAATAAAAGTGCATCCTAGAAATACTTATTTATTTGTATCATGTATTAAAATTTATACAATAAGTAAGTGATTTAAAGTTCAGTACTGTTCAAACTCAAATTTGGCATATGTATTTTGTTATAGCTTTTAGACTTGATTCTGAAACTAATCTTAAAAAAATATATAGATTATCATTTTATTAATTCAACCTTCAAGCTACCAGGTAAACCCGATCAATTATTTTTATTAAAATAATATTGTTTTGTTCTCTTCTTTTTTTTCTTTTTTTCATGATATTGACCCAACCAAGTTTTTACTGGATTTAACTGGATCAACGAGATCACATAAAACTACACCATGTTGAATGAGTTTGATCATTTCATTGTCTTGTTCGACTATACTAACCTGACCCGAGTCGGGCTTTGATTTCAGGTTTCTCAAGGCAATCAACTAGGTTGGATCAAGTTTAACAAATATTCAACTATTCTTTTCCTAACTTTTATGGACTATTATAATTGCTTCTTCTTTTTCATTCTAGTTCCTAAATTTCATTTGTATTTTTGTAGTTCATCAATCCTATTGTGGGGGTGTGAAATTGAGAAAAAAGAAACAAAGAAGCAAGAGTCGACAGCGATAACCTTTTAGGCATTCGGTAAAAAAATAATGTAAATGGGATAGTCATGACAATTCAAGTTTATTGTTGGTCTTGAAAAACTCTTTAAATTACAAACAAATATTGAATTTGGTTTCAAAATTTTGATTTTATTTTTAAAAGATTGAAAATAGTTTTTACATTAGAAATATATTTAAAGAGGTTTAGAAGGATTATATTTAAGTTTTTTTTTTCGGTGGACATCAACGTTTTGAAAATGTAGAAGGTTTTGAAAAAATAAAAATAAAAATTGACCAGCCTCCATTCATTTTGTTAAGAAATATAGGGTTATTTCGTTTTATTTATTAAGAGTAGAATAATATTTTTAATTTCTTTTCAGTTTAGCCTTTATATAATCTCTTTGTATTTAGGTTAAACCTATTCTTTTATATTATTATGATCATGTAGTATCAATGAAACCCCAACCTCCTCTTTTATTTTTGTATTTTTCTTTATTTCTTTGGATTGTTTAACATAGTATCAGGGCATGGTTTAATGGAACGAATCTTAATCTCAAACACACCTTTTTTGTTTTAGTTTTCGAAGATATTTATTCAATTTCTACAATCTGGTATTTTGTTTTTCTTTCTTTTGTGTTCTGATTTTTTTTATGGCTATTGAAAGAGATAATTCACTTTCGTATGTGAGAGTGAGGTTAAATGGAAAAAATTATTCGTATTGGAGTTATGTGATAAGAAATTTATTTAGGGTACAAAGATGTGGGGATATATTAATGCAACTTTTGTGATACCCATGAATACTAGTGAGGGTTATGCTACTTTGATAGATGTTTGAGAAGCAAACAATGCAAAAATTATTACTTAGATTAACAATTCTGTTGAGCATTCCATGTACACAATTTGCAAAGTATGAGATAACAAAGGAGGCTTGAGATCATCTGCAAAGATTATTCACGCAATCAAATTTTGAAAAGCAGTATTAATTAAAGAATGACATACCAATTCTTCACCAAACAAATATGAATATTCAGGAGTTTTATTTTGTTATGACAAAGCTTTTGGATCAATTGGCTCTTATAGAATCGACAGAATTAAAGGCATATGGTACCTATATTGCTCATAGAGAGCAACAACGATTTGTATAATTTTTAATGGCGTTTCAAAGTGATTTTGAAGGAATTAGAGGTTCAATTTGACATTATTTTTCATTGTCTTTTATCAACTCAATTGTCAGTGAGTTATTGACTGAAAAAATACATATTCAGTCTTATTCTAAAAAGAGAATTTTTTCTATTTCTAATCCTTCTATGCTAGTAATACATTCTAAACCATTCTCTAATAATCAGAAAAAACCTTACACAAGAGTTGTCTTCGACAAGTGCAGTTTCTATAAGAAGATCATTGGAAGGCTCGGTGTCCCAAGTTGAGACAGCAGAATCAAGCTTGAAAGTCTGACAACCAGTCACAATCTAATACTCATAGACCACCTTAGAGCTACAAACCACCATACCACAATACAACAACAGTAGTTTCATCAAGTCCTCAAGTCCTTTTACCAATTCTAGTACTTTAGTTGAGCAATTTTTGAAGTCTCTCCTTACAACCATAAGCTATGTCCACTTTTTTTGTTGTAAGTCAGTTGCCTCATAGTTCTTCAGATATGTCACATTTTGAATGGGTCGACTTGGATTCTGATGCTTCACATCATGTCTTCAAATTCTTCATCATTTGCTTGTGTCCCCTTCGCCCTTAGCAAGTGTGGTTCTGTTGTCACACCTCACTTGTCTCCCATTGATTTTTACCTTATTCTAAAACTCACATTGAATCTTGCTCTTATTGGCCTGTCATGTGATTCTGATAATTATTGAGTCTTCTTTTCCACTTCTTTTTGTTGTGTATAGGATTTGTAGTCTTAGAAGCTAATTAAGACGGGGGCGTAGAAAGAATGAACTATATATTTTGGATGAGTTAAAAGTTTTAGTTACTATTATTGCTGCTACTAGTGTTGATTTATCTTCTTTTCGTTTGAGTTTTTCTAGTTTTTATTTATGGCATTCTCGTCTAGGTTATATTTTGTCTTCTTGTTTGAGATTTTTGGCATCCATATAAGCTATAAAAAAATTAAAAACTAGTGATATTTTTTTATTTTAGTGGATATAAACTGGCAAAATTTTCCGTTTTACTTGTTAAGCGAAGTATTTATGTTTCTTCTTCTCTATCTGATTATTTGATTCATTCTAATGCATGAGGACTTTCTTCTATTACCACAAAAAAGGTCTTGATATATTTTTTTTTTATTGATGATCATACTTGTTATTGTTGGGTTTATTTACTGAAGCATTGTTCTGATTTTTTTGAGATATATACAGTCTTTTGAGCTCTTGTCCAAACTCAACATTCTATGTTATCAAATTTTTTAGGTGTGATTTGGATGGAGAATACACCTCTAATAAATTTTGTGAGTTGTTTGTCTTAGATGGAACCATTCACCAAATTTCGTGTGTAGATACTCTTAAGCAAAATGGCGTTGCTAAAAGAAAACATAGGCACATTGTTAAAACTGCTTGTTCTCTCTTGTTGTCTACTTTTGTTCCCAATGTGTTTTGGAGAAAAGTTGTTCTTATTGCTGTAAATTTGATTAATACAATTTTATCTTCTCATATTTCAGGTTTTTCTCATTTCAAAAAGTTGTATGGGTATGCCCTGATTATTCATTCTTTAAAATTTTTACTTGTACTTGTTTTGTTCTTCATCCTCATGTAAAACGCAGTAAGTTGTCCTCTCGATATGTTATTTGTGTCTTTCTTGGTTTTAATGAAGGTAAAAAAAGGTATCGTTGTTTTGATCCAATAACTCAAAAACTTTATATGTCTTGTCATGTTGTCTTTCTCGAGCATATATACCTTTCTTTTTATTCCCTCCATTACTCCTAGCTTGACTAAATTTGATCTTATTTGTATAGATCCTTTTTTCTAAGGATTTAAATAGTTTATCATCTCAGGTTCCTAATACTTCACATACCTCTTCTCATGTTCGACCAATTCGTACTAATCATTTTGTAGATACCAACACTTTACTCTCTAGTATACCTGAAGCTCTTTTTTTTTTATAGTCCCTCAAGCTCTGTCTGAGATCGTGGATCCACCTCTATATCAATCCATACACATTTGTAAGTCCACAAAGTTACTAGATTTTGTCTATTCTTGTTATTCTTCATCTTATATTTTCTTTTTAACTTCTATTCATTGTCTCTTTGAAACCCCTTCCTATAAAAAAACGATTTTTGATCCTCTTTAGCAACAAGCTATGGATGAGGAACTTTCTGCTTTGCACAAGACATATTTAGGATTTGGTTCCTCTATCTCCTAATAAGAGTGCTGGTGGTTGTCGTTGGGTGTATAAGATCAAGATTAATTCTGATGGATCTATTAAGCGATACAAAGTTAGGTTGATTGTAAAATGATACTCTCAACAATATGATATGAATTATGAGGAGACATTTGCTTCTGTTGTAAAAACGACAACTATTCGTACTCTTATTGCAGTAGCTTCAGTTCGTTAGTGGCATATCTATCAATTTGATATTAAAAATGCCTTCTTGAATGGAGATCTTCAAGAAAAAGTTTATATGGCATCCCCTCCTAGTATTTAACGTGATTGTATGTATGTTTGCAAGCTCAAGAAAACGTTATATGAACTCACACAAGCATCTCGTGCTTGGTTTGAGAAATTTTCTATTGTGATCTCCTCAAGATTCATTTTTAGTAATCATGACTCTGCTCTTTTTGTTAAGTGCACTGATGCAAGTCGTACCATTCTATCTTTATATATTGATGTAGCCTACTCATCAACATTTCTTTGGTATTGAGGTAGCCTACTCATCTAGAGGCTATCTATTTTCTCAGTCGAAATATGTTGCAGGTATTCTTCAGCGGGCTAGACTTACTGATAATAAAACTGTAGGTATTGAGGTTAATGCAAAGTATTCTTCTTCTGATAAGTACTTTTGTCAGATCCTACTTTATACCATACTATTATTGAGAGCTTGGTATATCTCACTATTACTCATCCATATATTGAATATGTTGTTCATGTTATTAGTCAGTTTGTTACTTCAACTACCGTTCATTAAGCAGCTGTTATTTGTATTTTACGATATCTTCGGGGTCTAATCTTTCAAAGTCTTTACTTCCATCCACCTCTTCTTTGGAGTTGTGTGCATACTCTGATGGTAATCATGGAAATGATCCAATGGATCGCAAGTCTATTACTGATTTTTGTATCTTTTTAGATGATTCTATTATCTTGGACGAGTAAGAAACAATCTATTGTTTCTCAATCTTCAATTGAAGCATAAAATCATACTATGATATCTATTACTAAAAAGATTGTTTGGTTACGTTGGTTACTTACATATATAAAATTTCCCTTTATCATCTCATTCCTATATATTATGACAACCAGATTACTATTCAGATTGTTCACAACTCAGCTTTTCATAAACGAACTAAGCACATTGAGATCGATTGTCATCTACTTGTCATAATCTCAAGCATGACACCATTGTTTTACCTTTTATTTCTTCTTCTTTGTAGATTGTAAATTTCTTTATAAAATCAAATTCTATTTCTCATTTTTGTTTTCTAGTTAGCAAATTGTCGATGCTTGTAGCTACCACATCGTGAATGTAAGAGGAAATGTTAAAAAATATAGGATTATTTTTATTTTATTTATTAAGGGTAGAATAATATTTTTATTTTCTTTTTAGTTTAGCCTATATATAATATCTTTGTATTTAAATTAAACTTATTTTTTTAGATTATTGTGATTATTAAGTATCAATAAAACTCTAACCTCATCTTCATTTATTATTTTGTTTTTTTGATTGCTTAACACATATATGTATATATATAAAAAATAATGTAAATTTTAGACCCATTGGCGTTGCTTGCGAGGTCTAGAAGCCTCACTTTTAGGATTGGCTTCTTTTTTGAAAAATTGTTTTTGGTTTTGTTGATTTAACTTTTTCCAGACTCACCGGTTAATTCTTAAGCCTCATTTTTTTGTATTCAACTTTATGATATTATTTATGGTGTATTTCAAAAGATGCACTTCCTTAAAAATTTACAAAGTATCAAAATAATAATAATAATAAAATACATTAAGACCTTGTGATCATAATTAAATTTTGTTTTGAGATTTATTATAATATTCTTATTTAACGTAACATTTAATAATAGCTTGCAATAGATATCATCAAGAATTTAGACTTAACTTTCAATCAATGTAGTATGTGTGATTTATAAAATAGTTTTAATCATTAAAAATGAAAAGGTTAAAATATTAATAATATCTAATTAACAATATCTTAAATGTAAATAAACCAATCTTATTAGTTAAAATATTAATAATATCTAACAATATCTTAAATGTATGAGATTCGATCCTTAATGAATTTGAAAGCCAAAAAGTTATCCCATAAAAGCATGACGTGCTTATCAACATTGAAAAATTTGTGGAATCACCCGTAAAGTATAAATTCACTATCCAATTTACTAAAAAAAAAAAAAAGTCATTCACTAGTTAGGATATTCACTTAATGATTAATATTCCATCCCCATAATTTTAAAATTTAATCCTAATTAGTGAGGTTGGGGCATATTCACTTAATGATTAAGCCAACCTTTAAGATACTGACAATATATATAATCCTGGAAAAAACAAGATTCTATACAATCACAACATCAAACAACCTTCCACTTGCTAGCTAGGAGAACAAAAAAAACATAAAAAAAGAAAAGGGATCAGCCAGGGATTACGTACCTTCTTTTGTAGCTCTGAAATGGATTCATACATCAACTGATTCTGCAAAATGAAATGGCAACATTGATCAGTAACATGGTCCTAAATTATCGAAAAGTTCAAGCACGGACATTACCTTTCTTGATCTCACGTGCTTAAGTGCTGAATCAATCTGATGCTCCAAGTTTTGAAGCTCTTTGATGTTCAAGGAATCAAGATCTTCTCCCATGAAATGCCTGCCAACATACATAATTAATGGTAATAAATTGGTCTTACTAGCATTAGTTCTACTAGAACATTTGCATTTCATTTCAGAAGTTCATATATACCTTTGGTTTCTTTGTAGAACATCTACCCGAGCTTTGAGCTTCGCATATTCCAAAGTCCAGCTACCCTGGAAACACTTATGTCATTTCTTTATATACTATATAATTATAGCATATTTCAGATTACAGCTAGCTTGACAGGTTCAAAAACAACTCATATAATCAATAAGAACATACTTAGTTTAACTTAAAATAAATATTTAAGAAGGGAATTTTTTTAATAAACATTGAGATGATATATATAATATATTAAATTGATTCGAGTTAACTCGGGTTAACTTGTCAATTCGCATACCTAGTCATGAGATCAGGATAACCCCATAAAAAGCAAATAAAAAAATTACAAAACTCAATTCTAATAAACCTAATGGTAAAAGACAAAACTGAACAAAAAAAATTGTTTAAAAAAAAACCCTAAAAAATAACCTGAATTAACCTTTCAAACCTGCGACCCAAGTTATGAAACCGAGATAACCCTATAGAAAACAAATTTAAATAAATTATGAAGCACAATTCTCAATCAACTTGATATTGAAAGATAAAACTAAAAACAAAATTAATTAAAAAAACACAAAAACAACTCGAGTCAACCAGGATTAACCTGTCAAACTCGTGACCCGAGTCATGAGATGATGTTAATTCTTAATCACGAAGATAAAATATAAAGCAGATTGAAATAAACTACGAAACCTATTTCTCAATTAACCCAATGTTGAAAGATAAGATTAACAAAAAAATCAATTGAAAAATTGAGAAAGAAAACTCAAGTCAACTTATCAAATCTGCAGGTCAAGTCATGAATATGGATAACCTCATAAAAAGTAAATTTAAAAAATTCATGAAGTCAAATCCTTAATAAACCTTGAAGGCTGAAATTATATATATATATATATATATATATATATATATATTAGAAAAAAAAATCTAATAAAGAAAAGAACATTATTTCAGTAAATAGTGTTATGTAAGGAGAGGTATAATAAAATCTCCTCCTCCTTTAGTTTTTTTTTTATTAATTTTCATAACCATATTATATTAAGATAAAATTAAAAAAAGAGAAAAGAAAATAAAAAAAATAAAAAATTGGTATTCTATCTCATCTTCCAAGACATACCAAAAATTCCACTCTCTAGTTTTAATGATTTCTTTTTTTCTTTTTTCTAGTCATAAAAGAAAAGGTTTTGGATTCTTTTTCTAATATAATGAAATTTTTTCATTGAGAATTAAAAATATAATGTCTAATGAATAAAAAAATATATGAAATAATAAATTGTAAAAAGTGATTAAAGTTAATCAAATATTAAAATGAGAAATTGATCTTTTCTTATCAGAAATAAAAGATACAAAAGCATGCAAGTATTTGATCTTGTGTTGTGAGGTATTTTTAAATTTTTTGTTATTTAAATATATGAAAATTAAAATAGATATTTGTAAGAAAGCCAATCATTTAAGTTTATAAAAAAATATTTTTTATTCTAAATTGACGAAAACATATATATTTTTAATAGTAGTATAGTTTATTGAATAAAAACTGAAAGTAATTAAAATGAATATTCAAAACAATTATAATGATTTGAAATTAAACAAAAAGTATCTATGGTCAAAATCCTCTTTTTTTATTCACGTGTTTTTATTTCCATAAAAACATGTCTTTTTATTAAAAGCATTTTTTAAAATAAAATCTTATCATAATCTTAAAAAAAAGTCTTAATAAAAAAAAATCATGAGATGTTAATGTATTAAAAAAATAAAATAGATATTTTTTTATATTGAATATTTATGAGCAATTTTTTAAAAACATTTTGCACATTAAGTTTTTGTATAATTATTCAAAAACTAATTATTAGTATTATAATAAAAAGCTCTAATATTATTTAAAAACTATAGTATAATTAGATAATTAATTAAATATCATTGAAAAAAGTCTTATTATAAATTGAAAAGGCAATTAGATAGATGACATACATGGTTTTCGGGATCATCATTTGCAAGAAGTTGTCTCTCAGCATATGAATATCTTTCATAACGTTCAAGGATCCTCTCCATGCTGTTACCATATAAAACATGTACATTAAGAGAATTTAGCTTTATCCGAATCTAAATTTTCGATGACAAGAGAATTAAAAGCACGAGACAAACAAAATAAAATGATCGCAAGTTTAATATGCTGTAATAACAATAATGATCTCAAGTTTAAAACCTATTAAATTCACTCTTCTAATTAATCAAATTTTAGCAGATGTGAACTCATCTGAATTTTAAATTCTAAAGGCTTTTAATTAAGAGAATTTATTAAATAATAATATAAAAACAATCATTAAATTTTATCTAATAACTTGAGTTTGAGTTTTCATTGTAATGATTGTTTTACATGATACTAAAACATTATAAATATAAATTTTGCTACCTTCATTTTTCTAATTAAATTAAAAGAATCCAGCATAAGATAATGATATGCAAGTTTCAAGTTTAATAAGTTTTTCGTGTATTAAAAATTAAATATAAATCTTTCATGTGACTTCACCAAATAATTCCAAATTTTGAATAGAAATAAGATTAAATGAAAACCCAAATAAACTAAATTTATAATTCATTAATCTTCTATGTATATCCTCAAGAAGAAATTAAAAGGAAGGCCACAATTTGTTGAAAGTAAAGTGCAAAGCATTGACATATATACACACAAACAAAAAATTCACAAAGAAGTTCCCAGGGACGAATTCGACATGGTCCCAACAGGTTCTATGGCCTTCAGCACGAAAAAAGGGCACAGCGAAGTCAAAAGGTCATACATATTTCAAACAAAAAATACACAAACCGAGTAATGCTACAAGCAAAACAAAATTACAAATCTATGACCGTTCTATGGTCTCAGTTGATTGTTGCAATTACAAGTGCTTAATATGTAAAAGCACCTGCAATTGTAATCCAAAAATCAACGCAAGAAATTATTAATTAGCAACCTTGGCTTGTAAAGAGTATTAAGAATTTCTTTCCCCTTGGAACCAATAAATTTCATCTCCTTTTCTATTTATTTATTAATCACTGGATTCTATAACGCTGTCGGCTTGAAACTCTTAGTTGAGAACAATGGATCGACACCATTGGTAAACATTTCGTAAAAGTTGATGGAAATAGCAACAGTGGAAAAACGGTACAAGAGTTGTGTGGAAAAAACCGAAAAAGGACAAGTCTCTATATCTTATCATCTGCTTATTGTCCACTATCTATTCATTTGCCTCCTATTGGCCTGACCATAACAATCAATAAATTAACAATGGACAGTGGACATGCGTCGATGCATAACCAAAGAAATCAAACATAACTATTCTCGACTTTGAAACTAAACTGATGTCAAATGATTTCCATCCAAGTCGAACCCCACCTGAAGCCTGGTACCAGTTTGTACGAGGGACCTCACCCCCGAAGTCGGCAATGCGACCATTAGGCCACCGTTGTTACTTGATGAACAGGGGGGGCGGCGGCGCAAGCAAGGCTTATCTCTCACACACTAGCATTAGAATGCACAGATAAGCCAAATCCAATTCCCGAATAGACGCCTGACAAGACTAGTTATGAATAATCCGGCTCTTATCAGGAGCTCTCTCTTTCCACACACGAGAAAAAGACAAACTGAAATATGTATAAGCTGTTCAGAGAGAGGGGACCGGGCGAGGATCGACTGCTAGGGAAATGCAAACAACAAAACTAATCTTAATTACATTGTCACTCCTAAATCCTCTGAATAAGATGGACGACTATCCATCCCATGACCAACTAGAGGCTGAGCATCAAATTGTTTAATACACAAATAAAAAGAGAGATATCGAAAACCAAAATGAGTTGTAATCATTAGTTTAATTATGGAGGTAAATCACTGGCTGCTTTGGTTCAAACTTCAAACCTAAAGACATTGACTTTGCCTTAGACAACATGTTAGAACATGAGGTCAAAATTTCATGTATTTACTCAACATGCATCCTATCCATGTTAGATCATATGTGTAACATGCAATCCAGCCTTTCATTACAGCTCAGCACAAAATCAATGGTTTCAGATTCTATGATCTAAAGAAACATAAAACCACATATAAATAATCTGCGTCCTCCATCTGCATCTAGCTAGTGCATTCATGTACAGTCTCGTTAAATTTGTTTTCTGTACAAAGTAACATGTTGCTTTGCATTCAGTGTACCTCAGAAAGCAGTACCCATAAAACTCGCTAGACTCTCTCTCTCTCTTTATATATATATATATTATTCCAAGTATAACAAAAAAAAAAAAAAAACAGAAATATATTCAGAAGAAGGAAAAAAAAACACAAATGATGTATGTTAAATCCCAAGATCCATGTACTGAATTGGTTTTTCCTTTTTCTCTCTCTCACGCACACACGCTCTCTACTGCAGAGACACACACATGTAGTATTTTTTATTATCTTTCTGTGCAGAAAAAACACAAGTAGATAATGAAACATAATCATCCCACAAACATTCACTGACAATTTAAGCATCAAAACCAAAAAGAGATACTCACAATTTCTTTTTCATTTAGCACCTCATTGTACTATCTCGTTAAAACTAGAAATACGAGTATCAAGAAATAATAATACTATATGGAAAAGATCAGAAAACAAAACAAAGAATGATATACGAACTCAACCCAAATCATAACTGTAAAGCACACAATCAGTGTTGTCCCAAACAAGTAAAAACAATAAACGTATTCAAATACTCAGAATGAGATTCACACACACACACACACACACAC
>Ga0325405_1000729_pt1 | contig 32164 bp, 24 predicted proteins | sample PopdelMetagenome_21_FD_205663 | JGI IMG/M metagenome (GOLD analysis project Ga0325405, IMG submission 205663) | Populus deltoides microbial communities from Bellville, Georgia, United States - Xylem-Control-R2 | ecosystem: Host-associated > Plants > Phyllosphere > Stem > Wood/Secondary xylem... | reverse complement strand
AGGGATGTTAGGATTAGAAGTTTATTCAGTTTTTTTGATGCAGCTAATTTGGGTTATTTAGATTGTGCGCAGATTGAAGCCGGCTTGTCGGGGCTCCAAATCCCTGCCGGGTATAAATATGCCAAAGTGTTGTTGAGGGATTGTGATGCAAATCGTGATGGACGGGTTGATTACCAGGAGTTTAGGAGGTATATGGATGATAAAGAAATGGAGTTGTATAGGATCTTTCAAGCTATTGATGTTGAACATAATGGCTGCATTTTGCCCGAGGAGTTATGGGATGCTCTTGTTAAGGCTGGTATTTATTTTCATTTTCTCACTTCTTTTTATTTGGGATTTTTCGAGTTCTTTCCGAATTGGGTTTTTTATTTTGTTGATTTTTTATTGTTGTATTAGATTTTGAGATTTATTGGTATTTTTTTGTAGCTTTTGGGGATAATGATTGGGTAGTGATGACAATGGTTGATTATTGCAGTGTTTCAAGTAGTCTAAATTTGTAATCTTAGTCGTTAGTTAAAGGATTTCCTTCTTTAATCTACCAAGAAGATTCTGATACTTAATGGTCTTTTGATTCTTCTGTTAGTTTGCATTCTATCATGCTGAACAGTTGGTTGAGGTTATGCTAGAGGACTGGGGGTTCAGCTGTTTACTACAGATTTGGAAGCATGATGTCAACTGAATTAATTTTGTTTAATTTTAACCTGATTTATTATTATTATTCAATACTTTCTTAGGAGACTCAAGATTGATTATTATTATTTTTGGCACAATTAAGCCTGAGCTCAAATTAATAGTCAATCTTATCTTTCTTTTTAAGAGACGGTGAAATCGAAACATGGAGGATCGAAGTGAAAAAAATAAAAAAAATAAATGGCAACTTTGAATTTCATCCAAAAAAATAGTTTGGACCCCATCTTTTTCGGTTAGTAAAGATTGGTCCTTTTAGTTGATTAATGGTTTTTTGATAACGAAAATTAAGAATAAGATTACTAGTCAAGTAGGTGATACAATTTGCTGAATTATACACTAGGCAGCAATCCCCTTCAGGATTCGGGGCTCATAGTTTTGTCACTGGGGCTTAACAATTGGTTGAGGTTATGCTAGAGGACTGGGGGTTCAGCTGTTTACTCCAGATTTTGAAGCATGATGTCAACTGAATTAATTTTGTTTAATTTTACATGATTAATTTTTTTCTAGGGTTTGGATGACAAAAAATGGGTCTTTCTCTCTCTTTTTTTTTTGTGGTGATTTCAGCCAAGTTCCAAAGCTGTATTTTTTAGATTCTTACATGTCCTGGAAGATAGACTTGACCTCTATAATTAATTGGAGTCATGTTGCAATCATTTGTTAGCTTGAGTTAAACTGTTTTCTAAGGAGTTTGGTGGCTTCTAGATGTCTGCTTTAGTTATTTGAGGGAAATATATGGAAGCAATCAAGAAGCTTTATGTGTGGATTTTCTTTTGAAGATTGTAGTTGCTATATGGTATGTTTGTAGGGCATGAAGTGCTTAAGAATTGGGATATAAGTTAGGAAATGTTGTATATGTTTGCTTTAAACTTGCAGAGGCACAGCCCCTTTGCTTCTTTGGAGTGGAAAGATGTCTTTTGTGGTACTTTACTTAATTTTTGTATGAGTTTGCCTGAAATTTGTTGGAAGCATAATCAAATAATAATTGTTTTTTATTGTGTTTTCCAACACACACACACCCTATCTAACCTTTATGATTTGTGTTTTCAGATAAGCATGAACCAAAAGCGTAAAAACCCGACATTCAGCTACTCTTATAATCCACAAGACATGAAGGGGAAGCTGACAAACACTCGTACCGAAATCATTGTTGACCCAACACCTCCTCAGAGATCAACTCACGGTGAGCTGATGAATTTCACCCATAAGAATCTGTTAAGGACGCACATTTTGGATTTTAAGAGTAGAAAAACAGTATATCAGTTCTTTGAAAAGACACTTGATGATTGGGTGCAATCTAAAAAAAAAACACGGAATACATAATGTTATAAATTTTCATCATTGAAGATATCTAGATGTATTCGGCCTAAATATCCCTCAAGATTATAGAAAAATAATTAAAAGAATGGTGTCATTTATCCATGATTTGCATAGATATAGTGGATGTTGCACAAAAGTAACATTGTGTTTCTTAATGGTGATGTAAAGTTCTAAAAGATTGATTTTCAACCTGCGGCTGCTAGGGAAGCAAAGGACATAGATTACCGGTTTTTGGGGAGACTTGTTTTTGAACTTTTGGATGGTGAAACTAAATCACTGCCAAGTGATATCTTACACTTTCTAAACACTTGCAAGCATGGAGGACATGTTTGTCAAACCCATGTTATCTTGGATTTTATAAACACTTGCAAGGAATGTAAATTTGTGTTTCAGCAATTACATAGGAGAAGAAAAAAACCAAACAAGAATTATATTTGTCGCTCCTGATAAACAAACGAAGACAAATGAGAGGATGCTTAGACTTTGCCAAATGAAATGAGGTAATGAGAATGATTCTTAATAGGGTAACCAAAGCAAAATTTATTGTTGATATGTCCTGTTTTCCTCTCGAGGATCATGGATTTTTCAAGAATTGCATTCGTGAGAGTTCTAAGAACAATGACCTAGCTGCCACCCTTCACATTTTTTCAAACCCCTGTTTCTTTTCTTCGAGGACAAAAATAGCTGATCTTCACAACCCAACACAAGTTATTATCGCAGCAAGAACTAGAAATCCAAACTCGAATCTAATTGTTGAGCTGTATGAAAAATAGGGCAATGATCAATAAGATATCTTGCAATGTCATTCAAGTTACGAATATTGTTTTCATTAATTTTTTTTACACTAGTTTGAAACAAATATTACTGAAGTTGAAAGAATTATCTCTCGAGATAGAAGAATAGATCGTACAAAAATTAAACACAGTGTTGAAATTTTGATCCAGAACTGCAAAAGAATCTGCAATACTCAACATATCTAGCCGGTAATAGTGCCTTTGAGTGTCATAACAAACTTTTTAAGAATTCCATAGAGACGGATAAGAGATTCAAGGAACTCATAGTGAAAAATGATAGACAGTCTAACTTATTTGCAAGATACAACCATTGTTTTTATGGGATTCTCTTGTAAGTTGAATACAAGTAATATCCGAGATTCCCCAGCACTCTATATTTGTGAGAAATTGATGGTGGAAGGTGCAAGGGTTTGAATTTATGATCTTGAAGTAACTCATCAAGTGATTAGAAAATGTTTTCAACTAGATTTGAGAACAAATATTCGAGTTATATAACAACCTAATATAGACACTCTTTGGAATCGGTCACGTTCAATTCTCTTTCTACAAAGATGGGAAGAGTTCAATCACAATGATTTTCATGATGTATATGAAGGTATGGTAAAGCTTGCATATATTTTTTATGCATGCAATTGCAATCTTAATTATGGTGAAATGAGAGAGATGGAGTTTAAAATTTATTTTAAAAGTGTTTGGTGCATGTTGTAATCTCTCATTTTCCCACTCAGCTTCTCTTATGTTACTTTTGTAGTTAAATTCATTTTAATAAAACATTACTTTCAATTCCAGATTATGTTAGATTTCAATTTTATTTTTATAATACGGAACAATGATCATTTGCGTTACCTTGTTAGACAAATATCATTTCAAGCTACCCTTCAACTTTGCTCCTGCTATTTCATTTTTTTGCTCTACAACTTCATCCAATTTCAGTTTTTGAACACTTGCCTAATCATTAGATAATTGCAGTAAGTATAGTTTCAGTTTCTCAATGTACTGCGTGCAACAGAAAATGTTGATGACAAGTTTATTATAGGTCATTACACAAATATAGAGTGCTGGGGAATCTCGGATATTACTTGTATTCAACTTACAAGAAAATCTCATAAAAACAATGGTTGTATCTTGCAAATAAGTGAGGCTGCTTATCATTTTTCACTATGAGTTCCTTGAATCTCTTATCCGTCTCTATGGAATTCTTAAAAAGTTTGTTATGACACTCAAAGGCACTATTACCGGCTATATATGTTGAGTATTGCAGATTCTTTTGCAGTTCTGGATCAAAATTTCCGCACTGTGTTTAATTTTTGTACGATCTATTCTTCTATCTCGAGAGATAATTCTTTCAACTTCAGTAATATTTGTTTCAAACTAGTGTAAAAAAAAATTAATGAAAACAATATTCGTAACTTGAATGACATTACAAGATATCTTATTGATCATTGCTGTTTGAGGAGAAATATTTTTGAATATTCTACCTAGATGAACCTATTTTTCATACAGCTCAACAATTAGATTCGAGTTTGGATTTCTAGTTCTTGCTGCGATAATAACTTGTGTTGGGTTGTGAAGATCAGCTATTTTTGTCCTCGAAGAAAAGAAACAGGGGTTTGAAAAAATGTGAAGGGTGGTAGCTAGGTCATTGTTCTTAGAACTCTCACGAATGCAATTCTTGAAAAATCCATGATCCTCGAGAGGAAAACAGGACATATCAATAATAAATTTTGTTTTGGTTACCCTATTAAGAATCATTCTCATTACCTCATTTCATTTGACAAAATCTAAGCATCCTCTCATTTCTCTTCGTTTGTATATCAGGAGCGACAAATATAATTCTTGTTTGGTTTATTTTTTCTTCTATGTAATTGCTGAAACGCAAATTTACATTCCTTGCAAGTGTTTAAAAAGTCCAAGATAACATGAGTTTGACAAACATGTCCTCCATGCTTGCAAGTGTTTAGAAAGTTTAAGATATCATTTGGCAGTGATTTAATTTCACCATTCAAAAACAAGCTCTCCAAAAACCGGTAATTTATGTCCTTTGCTTCCCTAGTAGTCGCAGGTTGAAAATCAATCTTCTAGAACTTTATATCACACCATTAAGAAACATAATGTTACTTTTGTGCAACATCCACTATATCTATGTAAATCATGGATAAATGACACCATTCTTTTAATTATTTTTCTATAATATCTGAGTAGGTGTTGGGTCAACAATGATTTCGGTACGAGTGTCTGTCAGCTTCCCCTTCATGTCCTCTGGATTAGAAGAGTAGCTGAATGTCGGGTTGGAAAAGAATGTATGTCCTCTATGGTGTCATAACAGATCATTTGTAAGAAAAAAAAAAAGTTCTCATTTTAGATGGAGCAGTGAAAACAGAAGAAGAAAACACCGTTTTTTTCAGAAAAGCTCCTGTATCTTTCTCCAAAAAAAAAACCTAGCTTTTTAGCAGCATTGACAAGTCTGTGAGAGAGAAAAGGAGTTGACAAATGAAAGAGCTCCTGTATCTTCTAATACCCAAGCTTTTCGGCAACCTTGACAAATAAAAGAGTATAGAGAGGGGATGTGTGTAGCTAGAGTAATGTGACAGGGAAGGGGTGCAGGTGGTATCTTCTACTGATCACTGTAGTAGGTTTCCATTATTATTATAAACATTAAAGATGCTCAGGTGATTGCTTCAGTGTTTAAATTTTAGAATTTGGATCCCATATATGAAAAGATTCTCCAACTTTTATGGTAGCGTAGCTGGTTGCAGTTCAGATCAAAGGGATGTTCTGCGATTATATATTTGGAACAAACAGTGGTTGTTCTGATATTACAGCACTATGGTTGCCAGGTAAAAACACTTTACTTGGATGCTATTCTGATATTACGTGAGAATTAAACTAAGCACTCATGTTTTATGATGATTGATAAACTCCTCCAATAGCGTGCTTGAATCAGTATTCAGTCGTAGAGAATTAATATAAAACCATATTACATGAGAATTAAACTAAGCACTCATGTTTTATGATGATTGATAAACTCCTCCAATAGCGTGCTTGAATCAGTATTCACTCGTAGAGAATTAATATAAAACCATTTTTTGAGCCCTCACCCAACAGCTTAGACACCTTAATTGCCAAGTGAATTGCACTGAAGCGAAGTTTGTGATTGATGCTAGTAGTTACAAATTTATTAACATCTTCAAACTAATCTCCAACAGTGTCATATGTTTTTGTTACTTAGTCAACTCACTATTTTCTGCAGGTTGAGTATGATGTTGAGCCTTCGCAGCAGCGCCAATGCAGTTTCTGATGGATGCATTGATGTCCAAAGGACAAGCCTGACCATGCCGATCAGTGGTTATGTCATCTACGGTGTTACCCATCAGCATACTGGGGGAATTGGTTCAACTCTGTATGGGGAGGTAATCTTCAATCTTCAATCTCGGTCTCAGATCAGATTCTTTAATAAGCATAGAACTATAAATATATGACAGCCTGAAATTGTTGTCGAGGGCCATTTTCTTCACTGGAGCTTACTTGGATGTTCATGCGATCCCTTTTAAGAGGGATGGGTGAATAATATGAAATCTGATTCTAATCATAAGCTTGTGTGCTCACTTCAGGAAGGACGTGTTATATGTACTTCAGAACCAATTTATGGAGAAGGAAAGGATGCAGGAGATGAGGCAGGTTACGTAGTAGGGATGTCCACCTGTTATCCTGAACCAGGCTCTATCCAGATAACAGCTTGGGAGAATCTAGTTCTTGAATCTTACTACAGCAGTACTCAAAAGCACACGAGAGTTATGGGGATTTTCTACATTTTGGTTGCTGAGCGAACACCAAATCCCACGAATTTCTTGTATTCTCCGATTCATGTAAGTTCTAGTTCGATTTTTTAAGGTTACCGTTAGTATTTTATGAAATTTGAATGTTTCTTGGTTCTTGCAGATACATGAAAAGATGAAAGTATCCGCATCTGCTTTAGCAATAGTAGCTCTGTTAGGACTGGCAGTAGTTGCTGTTGGCCTCCGTTATCGACTGACTGAAGAAGGGGAGAGAAGAAGGCTGTCAACCAATAATGGCATAGAGCTGTAATCCTGTTAATTTCCGTGATCTTTGTAATGCATCTATATATATATATATATATATGAAACATGCCTTGTTTGCTCTATGAATGGATGCAAAATAGTCCAACTACATATAGCAACCATACCAATCGAACTCATACTCTTCCCTGGTGGAGCCACAGAGATCTATACATCAATAATTTGTCTGAGTAATTGGAAATTATTCGTACTGCCATGGCTTCCAAGCACTCTTGTTAGGCTTTCAGCTATCAAGTCGAGTCGCTTTCTGAAATACCGCAGCAAATGCAAGCGAACTGAAGATGGATTCGGCCCTCGGGGCAAGGACAAGTATGAAGGAGAATTTTCTCAGCAATGAGAGGTCTAAGGCTCTGACATTTGCAGGTTATATAGGAAAAGATTTATCTAGGCCCGTAACTACTCATCAACAGCATTGAAATTTTGATCCAACTGATCCATTTAACAAATAATTAATGAAGAAAACCATTTTTACAGAAAGCCATTTTTACAAGTTCTATTTTGCACTAGCATTGAACCCTGCCTGGCCAGCAGGTCGACTCACCCCTACCTCTGGTCTGGTGTTAAAAAAATCAACTTCAAATTTACTTGATTTAACCTAGTTAACATGATAATAACCCCAATCAGACTTTTATTTTGTTTTTTTTTAAAAAAAACTTATTTTTTTACTTTTATTTTCTTAAAATAATTATTGACCTAAGTGAAATGGTATTTTCCCACTTGAGAATTATGCTAAAGAAGATTTGTCCTTCACAAGAAACGAACATCAAAATCAAAGTCATTGGATTTGTCATTTTATGTAAATTTAATGGTCATATTTATCAGCAATACGTGAAGTACAAGCATTTTAGCCTTTACTCGGAATAAAGTAAATTCTAACCTGTGAATGCCTGACTTGAGGTCCTTTCCAGGGGATGAAACGTTCTAGTTCGGTAGGATTTTGACTTGTGTTCAGGGGCCAATACGATGACTTTGACTGCGTTTTTCTAAATCTTGATCGTGTTGACCGAGTTGATTTGTAGCTCCAACCATGCCCAAACATTCAGCATTACTATATAATATTCCAAAATAAATAAATAAATAAAATGAAAATGATTTTTCTTACTAATAATTATCTAGAAACCATATTTCTCTAAAAAAATATACTTCAAAATGTTTTTACCTCGTATTATGGGGTGGTTTTGGTAGGCTTCTGTAATAGGAATAGCATACTATAAGATTCTCAAATACCAATTATATATACATATATACACGCGAGAAAAAAGAATTAAGAGTACGCATGGGCCGTTGGATTATAGTTTTAAAGTGAGATCCATTTTTAGATCATACTAATCTCATTATCCGTGTATATTTTTATATTTTTTTATTAAATTTTCTTGAATTATGCTTAATATTAATAATTGTTTCATATGAAATTAAAATTATACATACATATGAGTTACATATGAGTTGAGAGAAGTACCAGGTAAGTGGTTAATATTTTGAGTTATTATTTATAAAATAATTAAATATAGAGAATTATATTCTTCATTTATTTTTCTTAAAGTGAATTTAATAAATTAATTATATAAGGATTATTCTTTTCCTCATGCAAGCTTTGTTTTGGTGAATGTAGAATAATATTTTAGAAAGTGTTTTAAGAAAATGCTATCAAGTTAAAAATCATCAAAATTGATAATTGTATGCATCTCTCAATGATTTTGACATTATATAAAAATTTAATTTTTACCATTTATTATTATTTTTTCCGTGTAAGAACTAAATCTCAGGTCACAGTAATTATGACTGTTATAATTATAAAACATTAAAATTATTAATATACTTGAAATATCAAAATAATAATAATTTATTATTATTATTATTTTGCCCCTGCAAAAACTAAGTATCAGGACACTGTAATTATGAATGCTATAATATGATTTAAATATGATATTAAAATATTCTCATGCTATAATATGCTTTAAATATCAAAAGTATTGTTTTATAGCTCTTTTCCTTTTAAAGACGTTTTCCTCGGGCCTTGAAAAGGACGTATAAAGGGATAGGAAAGGTTATTCGCACACTTGTATAAAGTGACTAATTTAGCCTCGATACAATCCCTGTTTTACCCTTGATAGCTAGAAAATTAGTGGTGTTTCTGATGCGTTGGTTGGTGGTATCGATTCTGTGACCTCTACCCCACCCCCACGCTTCAGAAGGGTTCTTGACACGTGTTCGTTGCCACGTTTTTAAATATAGAATTTTACGATGAATATATACTCAAAAATAGTTATTCAACTATTACAGATTATTTCCATAACTATCCCTGCCCGTTATTTCCACGTGCCCATTTCAAGTTTTTTATTTTAATTAATGTGGATATTTAAATTAATTTATGTATAAATCCTGAAATTAATAATCATTTTAAGTTTTTAATCTCGCAAAAATATTTGCTGCGCAAATCTCATATCAGTTTAGTCCCCCAGGTATATACATCTGTTTTATTAGGTCCCTTAATTAACAATTACATCAACATAATTCCCTGTCTATATACCTTTCCTCGATCGTATCCTTCTGTTAAAATTATTAAAGACAAGTACAAAAAATTAAAACATAATTAAAGTAATTAGTCTAAAAGAAGTACTTCCACCTCACATGTTTAAAATAATTAGTATGGATTAAAAAAGTGCATGATTAACACGAGCTTTGACAACTTATCATAAATATATATAATATTTTATATATTATTATATTTTACAGTTTAATATTTGATTTAGATCATAAACTTGTTATTATTTATAAATATATATGATTTTTAATTTGTTTTATTAAATATGCATATTAATTTTTATTTTGCAATGGAAATTTTTCTTAATAAAAAAAATTCAAAATGAATGTGATTTTAGATTTAATACTAATATTAAAAAATTCTCCAGACATTTTTTTCAATTCAAACAAATTTTAATCCGCTCGCAGCATAGACATGTAAACTAATTGATAAACGAAATCAATCGTATAATAGACTCAACTGTGAAAGAGTATATATATGTTTAGATCTTTTCCTTTCCCTCCCATCCAAATTTCTTACTTGAAAAACCCCCAGTGTTCATTACAACGTAATCTCATATAAATTTGACCCTTCCATTTTTAAACCCCAAAAAACCAGATTCATTTAAATTTATTATAGCATTATAGCATAAATTAAAAAAAAAAAATCAAACCTTGGGAAAAACCCAAGAAAAGGAGAAACCTTTTTTCGTGATCCAATCTCCAACACGTGCCAAACCTTGTCCGAGGCGGGTAGCGCGGTTGAGCACCACCATCGCCACCACGTTACCTGCCAAAGATGGGAAGAAACCCGAATCGGAACCCAAATCAAACCGATTGTTGCAACCCGGTTAAAAAACCAGGCCCAGTATCCATAGATCATGTGCTACTGGCATTGAGAGAAACGAAAGAAGAGAGGGATGTTAGGATTAGAAGTTTATTCAGTTTTTTTGATGCAGCTAATTTGGGTTATTTAGATTGTGCGCAGATTGAAGCCGGCTTGTCGGGGCTCCAAATCCCTGCCGGGTATAAATATGCCAAAGAGTTGTTGGAAGTTTGTGATGCAAATCGTGATGGACGGGTTGATTACCAGGAGTTTAGGAGGTATATGGATGATAAAGAAATGGAGTTGTATAGGATCTTTCAAGCTATTGATGTTGAACATAATGGCTGCATTTTGCCTGAGGAGTTATGGGATGCTCTTGTTAAGGCTGGTATTTATTTTCATTTTCTCACTTCTTTTTATTTGGGTTTTTTCGAGCTCTTTCCGAATTGGGTTTTTTATTTTGTTGATTTTTTATTTTTGTATTAGATTTTGAGATTTATTGGGATTTTTTTTGTAGCTTTTGGGGATAATGATTAGGTAGTGATGACAATGTTTGATTATTGCAGTGTTTCAAGTAGTCTAAATTTGTAATCTTAGTAGTTAGTTAAAGGATTTCCTTCTTTAAAATTGTTTTCTAAGCAGTTTGGTGGCTTCTAGATGTCTGCTTTAGTTATTTGAGGGAAATATATGGAAGCAATCGAGAAGCTTTAAGTGTGGATTTTTTTTTTGAAGATTGTAGTTGCTATAGGGTATGTTTGTAGGGCATGAAGTGCTTAAGAATTGGGATATAAGTTAGGACATGCTGTATTTTTTTTTTTTGCTTAAAACTTGCGGAGGCACAGCCCCTGTGGTTCTTTGCAGTGGAAAGATGTCTTTGGTGGTACTTTACTTAATTCCTGTATGAGTTCCTGAAATTTGCTGGAAGCACAAAAAATTATCTGGTTTTTTTTTGTTAAAATGGTGTTATCGATTGTGAACAAGTCAAATCTTTGGTGAACCTTCCTTAATCAAGCAGAAGTTGCTATGGCGCTTTACAAATTGGAGTTTTTCTTGATTTCAAGTATCCCTTGTTTTCCTCAGTAGTTGCCTTGAATTTTTTAACATTGTAGGATTTTAGTCTTGGAATGTTATAGAACTTGGTATGCCATATCTGCCCCTATCCTATGCGTGTAAGTACAACTGTGCTATTTCACTGTGCTGTTTGTAATTGTTTCTTAATTCTTGAGTTCAGATAATTATGATGAAAATTAATGTTTATGGGTTGTGAGATTTTTCTTTCTTGTTCTTTTTCCCCAAGCTTTCAGTGCAAGCTAAGAATTCACTAGCCCAGTTGCCTTGAATTTTATCCTTTTTTTTTCATCTTATAAGCCCCAGCAGTTTCTTGTTTACAGGGATTGAAATTGATGAGGAGGAGCTTGCCCGTTTTGTAGAGCATGTTGATAAGGATAATAATGGAATTATAACTTTTGAAGAATGGAGAGATTTTCTTTTACTCTATCCTCATGAAGCTACTATTGAAAACATCTACCATCACTGGGAAAGGGTATGCCATGTCGATATTGGAGAGCAAGCTGTTATTCCAGAAGGAATCAGCAAGCATGTTCATAGGAGTAAATATTTTATTGCAGGGGGTATAGCTGGAGCCGCTTCTCGTAGTGCAACTGCTCCTCTTGATCGCCTGAAGGTTGTCCTGCAAGTTCAGACTGCCCGTGCTTGTATGGTGCCTGCTATTAACAAGATATGGAAGGAAGAAGGTTTCTTGGGTTTTTTCCGTGGTAATGGGTTAAATGTTTTAAAGGTAGCACCTGAAAGTGCCATCAAGTTTTATGCTTATGAAATGTTAAAGAATGCAATTGGAGAGGTTAAGGGGGGAGACAAGGTTGATATAGGTCCTGGTGGGAGACTTTTAGCTGGTGGTATGGCAGGTGCAGTTGCACAGACTGCTATCTATCCTTTGGATCTTGTGAAAACTCGTTTACAAACTTATGTTTGTGAAGGTGGAAAAGCTCCACGTTTGGGAGCACTGACAAGGGATATATGGATTCAGGAGGGACCTCGAGCATTTTATAAAGGTCTCGTGCCATCTCTTCTTGGCATTATCCCTTATGCTGGCATTGACCTTGCTGCCTACGAGACTTTGAAAGATATGTCGAAGACATATATGCTGCATGACAGTGGTACATTTTTCTCATGTCTATTTTGTCATTTGATAATTTCCTTTTCTTTCTTGACTTTTTGGGAGTTGTGGTCTGAAAAACTGTGTGTTTTCTACAGAACCTGGTCCCCTTGTTCAATTGTGTTGCGGAACAATCTCAGGTTCTGTGGGAGCAACATGTGTTTACCCCTTGCAGGTTATTAGAACCAGGTAACATTTTATTTCTTGAAAGTCCTATGCTACCCTTGCTCTTTTTCACTCTGGGGTTTTCCATCTATTCTGCCTTTCCATCTCAACTAGTCTTCAAATCATGTAATATTTATAGTGCTTCCTGTTTTTTCTTATCAGAATGCAAGCTCAACCTCCTAGCAATGCTGCTCCTTACAAAGGGATGTCCGATGTATTTTGGAGGACATTTCAGAATGAAGGTTGTAGTGGTTTTTACAAAGGAATTTTTCCAAATCTTCTGAAGGTTGTGCCAGCAGTAAGCATAACGTATATGGTTTACGAGGCTATGAAAAAGCGCCTAGATCTTCATTAGGGGTTGCAACTGTCATACACTCTGGCATCTAAACTGATGCCAGATCTGAATAACGTTTATGGTTTATCAATGGTTTTTTGATAACGAAAATTAAGAATAAGATTACTAGTCAAGTAGGTGATACAATTTGCTGAATTATACAATAGGCAGTAATCCCCTTCAGGATTCGGGGCTCATAGATTTGTTACTGGGAGTTTTTCCCAGATGATTATTTTTTGGCAAGTGTTGACGAACAACTTTTACTTAAGTTCTTTGTATTTGGCTGCAAGGTAATACCACAATAGACAAGCGTCTATTGTGGTATTACCTTGTTATTTGTATTTAGCTGACGATTACAATACGCTTGTTATTATTTTGTCGAACACCAAAAACCTTTGCACATCATATTTCATTGCATAAACATTGTATTTTACGTAATTTCTTAAAACTCGAGGAATGAATGGAAATGACATGATACTACTGCGCAGCCAAAAGTAGATGGGAGTGGATGATAATGAGCTGACCATGCTGTATGCCATGGCATACAACAGCAAGTTACTGTCATTTTTTACTCTAGATCCATGCATAAATCATGTCCTGTCTCCAAGATTGACAATCAACATTGTTTGCACTAGTGCTGCGCTCTGTTCTGTTGTATTCGTCAGCTATGATCATGAATCGTTTGTGTTATTGGCCGGTTGGCTAAACATTATGCAACCTTAAGCAGTACTTAGCTTATCTAGCCATTTGTATGGAAGAATTATTTTTATTAACAAAACACGGTATGTCTTGGTCATCATTAGTTATTTTTTCAATTTACTTTTAGGTTGATTTGAGAATTCTGATTTATAATTTTTTATTTCATTTTATGTCGGGTTGAATAGTAATTTCATGAATTTAATTTTTTTTATTTCAATTTTTAATATTAGATTTATTAAAAATGGGGCTTTGTAATTTTTTGAATTGCTTTCAATGAATTTATTCTGATATTATAATCCAAGTCATGAGTATAACAAGTTAATGAGGTTAATTCAGGTCTTTTTAATGATTGTTTTTTCTAATTGTTTTTTTATTGATTTTGTAAAACCTGGTCCACTCCCCATTACAAAATATTGTCCATCATGGTTCACTCCAACCTAACTTTCACGTCTCATGATTTTATTCCTGGCAACCCATAGGTCTCAAAACACGTCCTATAAGGTTAGATACTAACTGTTTTATTATGTCCCAACTTTGGACGCTCTTCTCTTGATATGAGATGTTACATCGCGAGTTTAATAAGTTAGCTTAAGTTGACTTTTGATTTTTTTTTATCTTTTTAAATTAATTTTTTTTCTATTTAATCCTTTAATATTGAATTGATTGAAAATTGACTTTCATCATTTTTTTGATTTATTTTCTATGGGATTATACTCATGATCCGAGTTATGAATTTGATAAGTTAGCCCAAATTAATTTTGGTAGTTTGTTTTTTGTTTTTTTTTCAATTTTATTTTTTAATGGTGTGTTGATTAAAAATTAATTTTTATAATTTGTTTTGATTTATTTTTTTATAAGAACATAACTAAAATAAATTTAATATATCATCATTTTAATATTTAAAATAAAATATTGTCTAATATATCATAATATATTCAATGCTCATGATTATTATTGTTTTTTTTAGAAAACATGAAAGTAATTCTTGGATTTTTCTTTTTATATTAAAAAAAGATTCATCTAACTCAATGTGCACCATGGCCAATGATGTAGTTTCTACTACATGGCTGACCAATGTGTCCCTGTTAGGACAGGTGATCCGGTACTGGTGATGACCTTGTGTTATTGAGTTTGTAGGCTGATTATTGATGCCCGAGGACTGAGCTGTTCATTTCTTAACATGCCCTTTAATTCCATGCCCATTATGTGCTTGTCTGTGTGTGAACCAGCGAAGTTTGAATTACAGGAAATCAAAAGAGGGGAGTATTTTCATGTCTCGATGGATACGCAGGGATTTACTCTGTTGCCATACTCGCTATGGTCAGAGCTGGAGATTGTTGTGATTGAACAAGAAGGGAATCAGTGGTAAATCTACAGAACTCAAAGATTTTGTGCATCTGATTAAGAGCGGAAAGAAACTAATAATAGCATCAAGTACGTAGAAAACTCATACTAGCATCATGGAAGGAGTCACATTTTACAATAAAAAGTACAGCTTGGCACAGCTTTAACCTACCAGTACCGGAATCTTGGTTGAAAACATAAGCAGTTTATGCCAATGATGGCATGAACACAAAAGAACTAAGAAAACCCAGAAGAAAGGCATGACCTTCCCTTTGCCTCGATGACTTGCCTTGTGTCCCCTTGCATCCAGTGAAGGAAGAAGAGGGTAGTTACATTATCCAACACTTGGGATTCTTAGCACCATCTTCTTCCTCTTCTTTCTCGGCATGGTTCGGTGCTGGAAAGCAATTAATTCAGACAGAAAGAAACCCGAGGACTTTGGATTTTGCCTTGGTTCAGTCTATCTAACATTCCCAGTATATAAGCCTCTTGGACCCAAGAAACAACAGTGAAAGTAAACACACTTAAATCTTTCTTTAATCCATACTTTACCTAAATTTCCGAACATAAAACCAAAGAGAACAGATCAACAAAGAAAATTAAAAATTGAAAAACTGGTCCCACGAGGCATCGTTCTGTAAATGAGACATGCTTATCCCACTAAGGACCATATGATTATTCTTCTTTTATGTACATTACTCTGCTCTTTCAATTGGATTCCACGTGGAGAAAAGACAGAGAGATGGATAATAAACTGGAGAGTGCCAGAGAAAAAGTTAGAAGACAAGTGTAGGGCTAAGCCATCAAAGAAGGAAGAAAATTGTAAACAATTGAAAGGTAGTTAAAGTTGTTCATGGCAACAAAATAGATAATATACCTCTGCTTTTTACAAGCAAGAAGGGCTTGGCACCGTCCACTTATTACCCCATTTTTTGGATGTGAGAATCTGTGCGTCAAATAGCACTAATCCATGTCAAGTTGGAGAAGTTTTGAAGCTAAATGTGGAAAGACTGTGCATGGAGAATAGTCAAAAAGACAAAAGCTAATATTGATAAGAAGTGGTAATGAGTGAGGATATATTTTAATATGTTTCTTCTCCTTGCCCCTTTCAAACAATCGACAGCACCCTTGGATTGTGGAGAGCATGGATAAGCTCTTCTTTTTATGTACAAGTAAGATGGCCTTTTCTGCAACTGACAGCTTCATTTTCCCCTTTCAACTTGTGACTTGTAGTGCAGACAAATGAGAAAATATTGTGATAATACTGAAATGGAAAGATTTCTGCTGCATATTTGTAAATAACAGTGAGCCTACTGCATCGATTATATCTTGATTGGACCTGTCGACATAGACACGAGCTGGACAAAAATTTCTCCTCTTTAGAGGACCTAACAGGTAGACATCTAGAAACTATAATTGTCGACTCACCTTTTACGTGCTTGCAGATGCAGCAAAAAACCATAAATGTAGATAGACTCTGGTCGCTCTATGCTTTTTTTCCTGGACCGTTCCCAAAATGGAAAGTGTTACAAGGGACTGGCGAAATCAGGCCCAGAAAGTATTTGCTTTCTAACAGTGTCCTCTCCACTCAGACCTTCCTTATTCCTCTGAGGCCCATTTTAACTTTGGATTCTGAGAAATATAGATAAAATAGAATATGTAATTTCAAAGCTAGTACAAAAAGGTGGACGTGCCGGAGTGGTTATCGGGCATGACTAGAAATCATGTGGGCTCTGCCCGCGCAGGTTCGAATCCTGCCGTTCACGTTCTTTTTCCTTTTCTAGCTTTTTAAACCACGATTATGCATGCCGATCGCCAAACCATCGAGCGTAGCCTAATTCGCAAAAGCTTTTGCTGTAAAAACTAAAAAGAAAGAGCAAGAGGCAGTGAGAAGAAGAAACCAATTCTCAACACTCTAAAAACTGAATGTTAATCAGCAGCAGCAGCAATCACATAACACCACAAAATTATCACTCAATAATCATCAAATTAATCAAACAATGCAAAACAATCTCACAGCTCCACCAACTCCATGCTTACACCATCACAAACACACCCCTTTCTTTCCACTCCTCTCCTTCCCTTTCAACCAAATTCCTCTACACTCTCACCACCAAAGCCAAAGCCAAATCCTCCACTTCTCTACTACACTACGCAAAATCTATATTCAATTCTATGCAAAACCCATCTACATTTTGTTACAATACTATCATTAGAGTCCACACTCTCCTCTCTTTCCCTATCCCTGCCCTCCATTTCTTTACTCAAATGCGCCGTCTTTCTGTCCCTCTTGATTCTCATTCTTTCCCTTTTACCCTCAAAGCCTGCGCGCAGCTTGGCGGGGTTTTTTTAGCTCGTTGTCTTCATTGTCAAGTTCTGAAATTTGGGTTCTTGTCGGATTTGTATGTTATGAATTCTCTTATTCACTGTTATATGGTTTCTGATATGTCTAATGATGCTTACAAGGTCTTCGATGAAAGTCCTCAACGAGATGTGGTTTCTTATAATGTGTTGATTGATGGGTTCGTTAAGGCTGGTGATGTTGTGAAAGCTAGGGAGTTGTTTGATTTAATGCCTGTGAGGGATTCTGTTTCTTGGAATACGATTATAGCTGGGTGTGCAAAAGGAGATTATTGTGAGGAGGCTATTGAATTGTTTGATTTTATGGTGGATTTAGAGATTAGGCCTGATAATGTTGCATTGGTCTCAACGCTTTCTGCTTGTGCACAGCTAGGAGAACTGGAAAAGGGAAAGAAAATTCATGATTATATTGAAAGGAATGCGATGAAAGTGGATACCTTTTTGTCAACTGGGTTGGTTGATTTCTATGCAAAATGCGGGTGCGTTGACATTGCTTTAAAGATATTTGACTCGAGTTTAGACAAAAATCTGTTTACTTGGAATGCAATGCTTGTTGGCCTTGCAATGCATGGGTATGGTGAGTTATTGTTGGAGTACTTCTCGCGAATGATAGAGGCTGGGGTAAAACCAGATGGGATTAGCATTTTAGGAGTTTTGGTAGGGTGCAGTCATAGTGGTCTCGTAGATGAAGCAAGGAAGCTTTTTGATGAGATGGAATCTGTTTATGGAGTCCCTCGAGAGCCAAAGCATTACGGGTGTATGGCTGATTTGCTTGGGCGGGCTGGGTTGATTAAAAAAGTGATGGAAATGATAAAGGATATGCCCAGAGGAGGTGATATGTCTGTGTGGAGTGGTTTGCTGGGAGGATGTCGAATTCACGGGGATGTTGAGATTGCAGAGAAAGCAGCGAAGCATTTGATGGAGTTGAAACCCGACGATGGTGGGGTTTATTCAATTTTGGCTAATGTTTATGCTAATGCAGAACGATGGGAAGATGTAATGAATATCAGGAGATCATTGAGCAGTAATAGGGTGGTAACGAAGATTGCTGGTTTTAGCTTGATTCAATTGGATGGGGTTGCACATGAGTTTATCGCAGGGGATAGCTTGCATTCTGAAAGTGATAAGATATATTTGGTTTTAAATGGAATAAGAGAACATCAAAGTGAACTGAGCTAGATGCCTGAACTTTCAGAATTCGAACACGTATTTGCAACATCTGCATTAGCTATATTGGAAGGGAATTTTATATCTGCAAAAATGACCATCAGCTTGTGATACACGGAGACAGCTGGCTGTTAAGCTAAAAATTCTTGAATGGGAACAGATATGTGGGTGCTCTTACAATTGGATGACTTTTCTAATCAAAACATACATATGCAATTATCGGCGGCGTTACTCAGGACAGTCACCCTGTAAAAGAAAGACAACTGTAGTGGAAATGCAAGTTGAGAACTTTCAAACTTCTTCCATCTACAGTGGAAAGCCAATTTTTTCAAGACATTAGCTACTGTCCAAGCAACCACTTGTCTCAACGCCAACTGACCACACATCATAAAAGGCAACCAATCCTGTGGCAAGAATGGGTATATATTGTGCGGCATAGCAGAGATCTGTACATTGATTGTTCAGAAGGCAATCTGCAGTATGAATATGATTTCGTGTCTACTTGATATGTTCAATTACTAAAGAAAATAAAGAGCTTCAGAGCTTCCCTCCGGAAACTTGCCAAGTTGCCATAGCGCGTTGCTCATCTTCAGGTAGCCTGTTATGACTGATCACGCCCTGCTTGTACCTAGAATACAAAAGTAGAATGATTCAAAAGTTCTAATGAAAATTTTTTAAGCTTTTTCCTGATTGGGTACTGAGAAATGGACTTTGTCGTCGTGGCGATATAAACCGATTGACATGACTCTGAAATGAATTATAAAAACCCTTGGTCATTGGCTGTATGCTCCTCACTTGATGCACTGATAAGGTCTATAAATGTGCTACTAGTTGGAGCAGCTAACCAATACTGTGCGTATCTTCAGGAAAACAACTTGACTGTTTGGAAACTTGTACTGGAACCTGAAGAATCGACGTGCCTCACCAAGGCTTGAAATTGAAAGCTGAAACCATACACCTCAGCTCCAAGCGGGAACATGAGCTGCCACTTTGTAAGGCACTATGCAATTAGGATAACTATCGGTTCAGCTTCTACGTAGTGTAACATGGTTCCAGAAACTCTTCTAGCCTCCTGTCTATATATGCCAACAGGAATCTTAGAACAACTACCAAGCATGGCCAAGAACCCTTTCTAGGTTCTATGAAATAAGTAGAACTCTTCACAACACATCTAGCTCGCCTTACAACCTAATCATGGCTTTTAGATCAACTGTAAGTGATTGCTAATTATCTGTTCATTTCTTAAAGTTATTTCCTGACTTGATTGCTACGTTCTGCAGGGTTACTGGAAATGGATGACAAGTCGGTTAAGAGGAAATGCACATGCAACATCAACCTCGCCAAAAAGGCAGGTGTATGCAGGACCAGCAGCTGATTTTGGCTATCTTGATTTTGTTGAAGAGGGGAGGAAGACATCAGTGAAGGCCGATTTCACATACACCGGGGTTAATAATTTTACAAATCTCACTGGGTTTAGCCTCCACAAAACAGCAGCTGCTGAAAGCACCAAATTTTCGTGTCAAAAAGAAGTTAAGGGAAACAATTCCTGAAGTCGTGGTACCAGATAAAGTGGTTGACGAGGGCAAGAAATTCGTTGAGAAATCTTTCTACAGGAAGGCAGCTCACGTTCAGGAGTTTGAGATTGGTATTCAGTACATGCCTAATCCCATTTGCAAAGATGTTTACGCTCACCCTCTCAATGCAGAGACACTAAAATCTGTGGGAATAGAACCTCAGCAGCTTTGATGCATTTTCCTTTACCTTTTTGTAGATTTAGGCACTTGTTTTCAATCTTTTTTACAAACTTTTTTTTCCTCTTTATCTTACCAAAGCTCGAGGCGAAATTTTTGTACTCATTGTAAATTTCACCCTAGTGAGTGATGAATGCAATGGTATGTAGATGAGGTTACTTTAATGAGATAGCTAATATTAATTTCATTGTGAAATATTAGTTTGTTCTTGGGTTTCTAATTCTATAGGGCTAGTTTCAGAATGTTGCTATGCTCCTTGCCTTGTTTCTGGTCTGATTTTGGTGCGTTATTCTATTAGGTTACTTTTGTCATCTGAAGGAAGGAGTCGTTTCGTTTCTAGGTTTCCAACTCCAATCTCCTGCAATTCCAATTCTTTCGAAAAAAAGAAAATGCAATTGTTGCAGGGGATGGCTTGCATTAGCATCCTGTGAACGGTTTGGATGTATTTGGTCCAAGTGAGAAAATTTATTCATTAAATTGCTGGATCTGGATATTGTAGAGCAAAAGAGCCCAAAGGACTCCTACCATGCACTCTTGTGGGATCTCTGTCTGCCCCAACCGACCAGCTCATGCAGAGAAGTTGGAGCAATGAAGTTATTATACAGAGTTGGGGCTGGTGGGAGGGAGTCATATCCATATCCTTTGCAATCTCATCACAAAAACTTCTTTTAAAGAGTTTAGACGGTTAAGGTTTATCAGGAAACAATAGTAGAGTTGAGCTTTGGTCCCCGCTAAAAAGGCCAGCCCAGTTTTCCTTTCCTTGAACAAGAAAATGTCATGTTATTTCCACAGGTCTGCCTTTAAATTTACCTGGTACTGTAGCGGGACATGACGTGCCACTTCCTGAGCCTTCTAGTTGATGCTGTCTACTCTAACACTTCGAGGGTACGTGGAAGTATGACAGTTGTTTTTTCTTTTTATTTTAAAATATATTAAAATAATATTTTTTTATTTTTTCAAAATTATTTTTAAAATAATTTAAAAATATCAACAGCATATTAATTTAAATTAAAATAAAAAATAAAAAATTTTCAAAAACATTCAAAAACATATACCCAACCGCACACTGCCGACAACAACTATCCCTGCAGATTCCACACTCTGCTACGTGGCTCTAGAACTCTCTCCGTCTAATCACCCTCTCCTTTTTATACCCTCAAGAACCCAAAACCCACCTCAGCAAGCAAACAAGCAAAGCAAAGCCAAGCCAAGAATCTTGAAATATTTACCAAATCTTTGTGTTTCCCTCTTCAGGAATCCCACCCAGCAATAACATGGCTTTTAGATCAATGGTGGGTCAATTATCATTTTTATTGCAATCTTTATCACGTTTAAGTGTACTTTACATGTTTGCTTAGTCCCTGACTAAATTTGTTCCTATGGTTTGCAGGGATATTGGAAATCAATAGCTAGTCGCTTAAGTGGAACAGCAACCTATGCAACCTCAACACCGCCAAAACTGAAATCATATGCACCAACAGCTGATCAGTTTGGACATCACTATCATCAAGAAAGCAAGCATGGCAAGAAGTTGAGAGGTGACTTTGTGCCAGTTTATGTGGCAATAGGGATGATAGCTGTATCAATATCACTTGGTCTTTACACTGCCAAGCAACAAGTACTGTATGCACCTAATGTTCGCGTAAGGAAGAAGACTAGAGAGACCATACCTGAAGTGGTTGATCCAGATAAAGTGGTGGATGAAGCTGATAAGTTCATAAAGAAATCATTTTTCAGGAAAGTAGCACATGTTCAAGAGTTTGATCATAATGGACTTGAGTATTTGCCTGATCCTACTCGTAAAGATGTTTTTGCACGTAAGCCTCGTGCTGAGACCCTTAAAGATGTAGGGGTCGATCCTAAACCACAGCTTTGAGCTGCTATGGAATACGCATCTCTTCTTCTTTGGAAAGATGGGATCAACCCCTTTTTAGCTTAAGAGGGAGGCTCTAGGACCTCCTTGCTTAATCAGCCAGTGTGATTGTAAATACAAGTAATTGAAATAATGTTGGTGTTTCTTCAAGTACCCTCCTTGATCATTGGATAATGTCAATTCTCATGTCTTATCAGTCTGTGTCAACTGCTAGCTGGTTCAAAGCCTACATGACGAGATAAGGATAGACTGTGCAAGACCAATGCGGTATGGTATAGATAAGAAAGCTGTATAGGGTTGGGTAGCTACGCAAAATAACGAATGTAGATGAGGCAAAAAAAAAAGAGAAATGTAAAGGAAAATGCGCATCCGGGGAATCGAACCCCGGTCAGTACCGTGGGAGGGTACTATGATACCACTACACTAGATGCGCTTATTGATCGTTTTGTGGTGTATAAATATATGTTATTATGTTAGATAATAAATAGTATTTCAATAACAGACTCATATGTCAAGTATTGAGTATGAATATGATAATAACTCGACTCGAATATCCATCATAATATTCAAATTCTTCTTTGTGTGATGTGATAATAGGTGTGAATAATTTTTGTCATTTTCTATATAATATTATTTAATATGAAGCTATGAAGGTCAACATATTCAAAATCAAATTATTCGAAACAAATTCTAAATGGAGATATTAAATTAAAAGGAAGATGTCTTTTGTAACCCATCAAATAAATGTGAAGAACATTTATAACAATTGATCTATTGCATCTCATTTTTTTATTATTATTAATATGAATGTTTGGTTTAGTTTACACACATCTTAATTAACTTTATAGACTCTAAAGTTAAAAATTATTTAAGCTTCCAGTAATTATAGGATTTATAAGACTCAAATCGATAATTTTTAAAAAGCAAATTTAAAATCTAATAAGTTGAGCTATACTTTTAAAAAAATTATCTAGATTTATAAAACTCAAATCAATAATTTTTAAAAAATAAATTTAAAATCTAGTAAGTTTAGCTATATACCTTTAAGAAAATTATCTTGGATCCAATGGTTGAAAACCCATATAATAACCTGTTTTATACAGTGATGGTTAATTAATGATCTGAAGATCAATTTTGAGAGCCAACCCTGGTGGCATAAAGATGGCTTATCCCCCGGACAATGCACTTGACTCTTGTGAGATCAGTGGTATCATCAGGCGTACATTTTCACAAGTCAACGAAAGAGAGAACGAAGAACAACAAAAGGCTGGAATATAAATTGACAAAAGCCCAGTGGCCCAGTAATTAAACGTGAATGATAAGATGGAATATTGTTATAATCTCTTCATAATCCAATCCTTAAATGGATTTAACCCCGAAATCTTTTTTGTCGTGATATTGCTGAACCAACTTGACGTGGGACTCAAGACACCTTGATTCTCGATGGATTTAGATTAGATGCGAAAGCATTTTCCCGGTCAGATTATAAAGATGTGTTTATAGTGGAGAATGGACAGGAAAATGCGTATCTCTGTTTGCTTTTGGTATTAACTAAGATTCGATTATAGACATGAGAGATAATGTATTGGTTATACAGAGATTCGACGAGAATTTTAACAGCAAGTGGGCAAACCAGTCTATATAGACTCCTTGAAGGTACATATTTTAGTATAGCCAATGAAGAAGGCTGAATTTCATGCATATTAATCAAATGGTTGGAGAAGCTTTCAAGGGAGATAGAAAGCTTAGCCCCCAATGGCCAATGGCATGTATACATTCAATAAATTTAACTGGGTGCATGGCTGGAAATTAGGTTTCAACTTGCTTTCTCTCATGAGATAATTCTTGCAGACTTCAGAGATTATATGTTAAGGGAAGAGCAGATATAAAGAGCCTGCACTTTCAAACATAAAGTCTTGGCAAATTACTCTCGGGAATCTTTTAATTAGCTCGGAGCAGAATTTTATGAACAATTCCATAAGTAATTTTAGTTTTTGTAAGGCGCTAACTGATTCACCTCACAAATGGTTGGCTACAACGTTTTTTAAGATCTTAGAGATTCAACTATCAATTACTAATAGATGGAAGATCATATCTAGACTTTCAAGCTCTTCCCTACCATGGACGACTGGATGTATATATGGATGGTGAGAGAGCAGCAGTGGAGCCATGACCTACATGTACTAGACGGCTGAATACCATCTTTATGCTAGTCTAGTTATTGTGCCAACGCTACATCTCTCCAAAGGGTCATTGCCATGGCAACTTCGCAAGTAATCTAGGTAATCATATACTAATCGAATGTTTACCTATTCTTCATCCCATTATAATTTCCTTTTTGATATTTTAAGGGAAACATTTATAATTTTTTCCATATTCATATAGTTCTATAATGAATGTTTTACAACTAGCAAGGCGATCTGGCCTGGTGCAACACCGGCGTAAGAATTCATGAACCACTCTTGTGATGCAGAGTGATTGTCTCACGAAAACGAAGGGGTCACTCGCCAGTGGCTGCTAATATTCAGAATCCCATTGAAATTTACGTGTAAAGAATCGTGTGTTTAAGCATCACTTTTGTCGCACAAGCCTAGAAAGTGAAATTCTAGTATGAACAAATCAGGAATCGCTGTGGATATTAATTCCCTGGCCAAGACCCTTTTTTTCACAATGTAATTGTCCTAACCTCCGTATGTCCATTAACAACAAAATTCTCATCACTAACAGCTATCATGACCAACTTTGATGGGGTCGTCAAGCAGATTTAGCTCTCGCGTTAAACTCGAAGAAGTAGTATATTTGTTATTGAGCCAGGAATTGTTTTCCCTACCTAGCTAGTTACCTACACGGAACTGTTCTTGTAGCCATTATGGTGGTCAAATGTCATCACTCATCACCACTTGGAAGGGGCGCTGTGTGATACGTTTCTTGGATGGTTATTTTTCGATAACTTCCCTGTGATTAATGAATTTTTAAAACAAACTTAAGGCCACAAGAGCAAGGTCTTGTGGCCTGTAGACTCATTGAAATCGCAGGCAAGATTCTTGTCCTTCTTTCTTGGACTCTTAAACAAATCTCTTTTTCTTCCCGTTAATTCATTGGAAAATTATATGAGATTTCTGAAGTCTCAATTTGTCTTTTGCTCAACATGGATAAGATGAAATAAATTAATGAAAAGTAGCACAGCGTACTCTGTATAAATGGTGCCTATGATTCCCTCTGACCAGCACACTCCATGGCTCTCTATTCATAAGAATGATGGAAATCCAACTTTTTCTGAACTCTCTCCCTCAACTGCTATTCTAGAGCTTCCTGAGCTAACCCTTGTCAGGTGTTTCTGTGTAGCAGTCAAGGTGGGAGGCTCAGAAAATGTTGGCTTCTTAGCTTTTCATCACATGAGGCTGTTTTCATTAGGTAATGAAGGCAAGCACTGGTTCTGATCGCCACAGTGACATATATCAAGTATGTTTAGCAGCTGACACCATATAAATCTCACTCTCACCATTTCTTTCTCCGATTACATTGCATCACATTCTATTCTAGCACTAGACAATGCCTTGAATCTTGCTGTTGTTCTGCATTCTGTAAGCAATGTCATTGGATTTCCCTTGAAAAATCCAACACAAAGGAGATGAAAAGAAGTTAAGGTTGAGTCCACCAACTCTATAGTCTATATTTAATTTCTATTCTCAACTGTTATTGTTGTTGCTTTTAATGATTAACTCTTTTACATTTAGAAATAGTTAAGCTCGACCATAATTTTCTTATGAAGTTTCCTTGGCTAGTTGCTCAAGAACTAATCTGTTGAGAGCGTTTCAATTTTATTTTATTTTTTTCACTTGGATTAGATAGAGCAGGAGAAGAAATGGCTTCTGCACTGTGTACAAATAGAGCCCACAAATCCTTTCCATCACCACATTAATTCTTTGATTCTGATGTTGGAGATTCTGTTGGAATGGGCCAAAGGCCACAATGGGTCCACACACCAAATTGATTTGACCAAGTCAAGCCCATCTCTGAAAAATCACCGATTTCCTCCTTCCATATTCCAGAAAAGACCGTCATACAACAAAATTGCTGGTGGTTACACGTGGCGAGAAATCATTGGTCGAATTCACGTGGCGCGTACTTTCATTGGCTAAACCAAAGGAATGACGAGCATGTTCAGATCCAAAATCTCACACTATATGTCTTCACCCTCTCTCAGTAACATAAACAAAGTCCATCCGATCTCGCCTCTTCTCTCTCAGTTGATCTAGTGTTAGATCGGAAAAGATCGAATAATCATTAGATTTAGGGTTCTTGAGAGGACGAAGGAGAAAATGAGAGAAGCGAAACGTATCACTCTCCGATTGGCGATTGTGTTGTTGTTAGCTTTCGTTTCTTTCAATCAGCTCTTTGCTGACGATGATACGGTAATTATTGTTGATTAGCTTAATCACCTTCTCTTAAGCTGTAAATTAATCATTAATGCGTGTGGTTCTTCATGGATATCTGATAATATTTTTTTTTTAATCTTGTGTGTGTAGATCTTTCATGAGACGTTTGATGAGTCGTTCAGTGGAAGATGGATTGTTTCGGAGAAAGAAGACTATAAGGGTAAAAAGAACTAAGTGATTTACCTTTTAGTTTATTTTGGATCTGAAGTTTGTAATTTGATTTCTTTTGTTTTATTTTATTTGTGTGGTTATTGTGGATTTTTTTTAATTTTGTTTTTTTATTGTAATTATGAGCGTATGAAAGCTGATTTTTTTCTTTTTTTACCTATTTGTTACTATACTTTATTAGGTGATGAATTATAAATAATAATGAACATCCTGCTTTAATTAATTTCAATTATTTAACTGAATTTATTTCTGTGATTTTACTTTTCTTAGGCACGATGTTTAATATTGGTAAAATATTTAGAAAGGAAAATAAAAATCTTTGATCATAACTGTTTGTAATTACTATTTTGAGAGATGAATCTATTATCGGACTAGACCCATTTGTTTTGCTGGTTGTTCACTGTGTTTTGGGTTTTTAGGGGAGTGGAAGCGTGAAAAGAGTGAGGGACATGATGATTATGGACTTCTTGTGAGTGAGCCGGCTAAGAAGTATGCCATTGTGAAGGAACTCGATGAGCCTGTGAGTCTTAAGGATGGAATTGTCCTCCAATTTGAGACTCGCCTTCAGAGTGGGCTTGAATGTGGTGGTGCGTATTTGAAATATCTCCGACCACAGGAGGCCGGGTGGGTGCCCAAGGGGTTTGACAGTGAGTCTCCTTATTCCATTATGTTTGGACCTGACAAATGTGGTACCACAAACAAGGTTCATTTTATCTTGAAGCATAAAAACCCAAAGAGTGGGGAGTATGTTGAGCATCACCTCAAGTTCCCACCTTCCGTTCCACACGACAAGCTTACTCATGTGTACACAGCCATCTTGAAATCTGACAATGAGTTGCAAATTCTGGTTGATGGAGAGGAGAAGAAGAAGGCAAACTTCCTCGCATCTGATGATTTTGAGCCCCCACTTGTCCCTGCCAAGACAATTCCTGATCCAGATGACGTGAAACCTGAGGACTGGGATGAGAGAGCAAAAATTCCTGATCCTGAGGCAGCGAAGCCAGAGGACTGGGACGAGGATGCACCTCTTGAAATTGTAGATGAGGATGCTGTGAAACCTGAAGGTTGGTTGGATGATGAGCCTGAGGAGATTGATGATCCTGAAGCTACAAAACCAGAAGATTGGGATGAAGAGGAGGATGGTGAATGGGAGGCACCCAAGACTGATAACCCAAAGTGTGAGGAAGCCCCTGGTTGTGGTGAATGGAAGAAACCAATGAAGAGAAATCCAGCATACAAGGGAAAATGGCATGCTCCACTTATTGACAACCCCAACTACAAGGGTATCTGGAAGCCTCAGGATATTCCAAACCCCGACTACTTTGAGCTTGACCAGCCTGACTTTGAGCCCATTGCTGCTGTTGGTATTGAGATCTGGACAATGCAGGATGGCATATTGTTTGACAATATCTTGGTTGCAAAGGATGAGAAGGCTGCAGCTTCAATTAGGGATACAACATGGAAGCCAAAGTTTGAGGCTGAGAAGGCGAAACAGAAGGTTGAGGAAGCAGCTACTGGCACTGATGGTCTTGCTGGCTTCCAGGTAATGCGCCGAGCAGTCTTTGCTTTTATTTGCTGTTTTTATTGATTGCTATGTTGGGATCATAATCTAAGCCATAATTTTAATTCTGCAGAAGAAGGTGTTCGAACTCCTATACCAGGCTGCTGAGCTTTCTTTCCTAAGCAAGCACAAGGACAAAATTATTGTAAGTTAAATACTTAACCTGGTTACTTCCTGTCTAAAGTTTGTGGGTCGTTCATGAATTTGTCCTCAATTATGCAATTTCCATGCAGGAACTCATCGAGAAGGCAGAGAAACAACCGAACATCACAATTGGTGTCCTTGTCTCCGTTGTGGTGGTGATCCTTACTCTTTTCTTCAGGATAATTTTTGGTGGAAAGAAGGTGAGTCCTGAAATCTCAGTCAACCCTCTTATTTTTCTCACTTTAGCCGCTTCTTTCGCCAGAGATTGATCGGAGACTGATGTTTATGTCATTGTGTTTGTAGGCTAAGGTGGAGAAGAAACCTGAGCCAGTTGCGGAGACATCCAACAAGGAAGGAAGCAGTAGCGGCGATGAGAAGAAAGAAGAGACTGAGGCCGAGAATGAAGCTGCCGCTCCTGCTCGCAGGAGGCAATCGAGGCGTGAGAACTGAAAGATGAGATCAGAGGGTGGAGAATGCTTAACAATATTCACTTTTTGTAGAACTTGAGCTTAGTTGTTTTTTTTCTGGATGCGTTCATGGCTATATTTTATAAAAAAAAACATGGGAGATGTATCAGAGTGTAAATGACTTCACCTGTCAGTCTTTGAACAGACTGACAGTTGCCTTCCCAAGCTTTAGCCCTTTTCCTGCAAGTAATTAATTAAGCTCCATATAGTTTCATGGGCTTGGTACTAATGCATTGTTAGAATCATACCTATTTTACACGTGGCCACTAGTTGGAAGAAGCACTACTATAGATGGCAAAAATATTTTAAAAACTCCCTTCGAATCAACGATGGGATAATTAAAAGAAAAGCTAAAATGGATGAATAGTTTTTATTGTAGCTTTAAACAAAGGCTGTTGCTGATAGCTACTGTAAAAATATTTTTTTTACTTTTAAACAGTAAAAACTTAAGTTTTTGAAGTGGGGGTGTTGTTGGTCTTTTTCACTTTCTTATCGGTCGTATAAGGGTACATTCATCTTTTCTAGTTTTTTATAAAGTAAAAATATTTTTCACTCCCAAAATTAACAAAATTTATAACTGTTTACCAAGGGTTTTTTTAATTTTTTATAAGCTTCTTACACAGTAGAAATATTTTTTTGTCCCTGAGATCAAAAATTAGTTTGAGTTGCTAAGCAAAGATGTTTACCATGTACAGTTAAATCACGTTTTTAACATTTAAAAAGATTAAAAACAAAAATAAGTTTTGCTTTAAGGGATATTTTAATATTTTTCATCTTGATATTTTGTGAGTGTTTTGGTTTTTTCATGTTTTCTTTTCAGTTTTTTTTAGAAATCTGTTGGCGTGTATTCCAAATGCATCAATAAATGAGTGTCATCTACGTTATTCAGGTGGCATACATGACACCACCCGCTAATCAAATCTGATTATTTATCGTTTTATTGGACATGCTATCATTTCTTTCTCATAGTGTTCGTGGTCTTTTTTTTTTTTTTCCTCTCATGACAATTAAAGTATATTATTATTCTCTTTATTGATTGATTTTCAATTTCAATTCATATTTTTTTAATTTCATATTTTATTTTTATTCATTTCAAAAAATGTTATTTTTTCAATTTAATTATTCAATTAAAATTTTTAATATGTTTTTTTTCTTTTAATTTATTATTTCATTCTTGGTTTTTTATAAGTTTTTTTATTAATTTAATCTTTATTTTTCAATTCTAATTTATATATTTGTTTTTTAATTCTAATTTATATATATGATTTTTTTTCAATTCTATCCTTTTATTTTTTTTTTTTACGTTTTTATCAAAGATTTTATAATTTTTAATTTTATTCTTCCAATTAAATTTACATTTCTTTTCAATAGTAATAATATATTTTTTCAGTTTGGTTCTATTTCTTTTTTATTTGTTTCCTTGATGGTTTTTAATATTATAAATCAAGTTTATAATTTTTTTTAATTTCAATAATAATAATAGTTTCTAATCATTCAAATCAAATTTATAATTTTGTTTCAATATTAGTAACTATATTTCATAATATGAATCTGGCTACGATTCATATAACACTCTACAAGGTCCACCTGCCGGACGAATGCATGAAATGCTTGAGCAACACTAAGTGCGAGACTCCAGTGATACATTATCAATTTCGTTTAAAAACTGTTTATAATGTTGCGCATCACGACTGAGTGTAGTTCACCTTATTAAGACGTGTAAAAAAAATTGTTTCCTCTGCTACAACGAAATTTTTAGAACAAATAAAAAGAAAAGGAAGACAAAACTTCGAGTTCGAGCTGAAACATCTCTGCATTCTCTTCTACACCACCAGATAAAACAAGCCTACAAACCAAAAACTCATCTTAGGCCAGTTGGGTTCTTTTGATCTTAATTTACCTGGAGTGAACAAGTTATAATCATCGACGGCCACCAGCCTTCTTAGCAGGAAGGACCACATCCTCGTCATCTGACTCGATATCTCCATGCACCCACAGCCCACGCCTATCAGCCCTGGCTTCATCCTGGAATTTTTCCAAATTATCCAGGGCTACCTTTCTTTCCATAGAGTCCCACTTCTTCTTCTTTTCTATCCTGGCAAGCCCTTCCTGAAATATCCATGAAGTAAACTTAGCCAACAGAAAAGGTGAGGAAACAGAAGAGGTGCTAAATTCTTGTCAAGTTTCATAATGCATGTTTTGTTGTTAACAATATATTTTATGCTTTTTCAACAACCGGATGAAACTAATCTAAAATACTATCAAGCTATTCGTATTTCATGCTCAAACATTCATGCAATCCCTTTATGGATACAGAATAATGTCAGTTATGGAACCTTCAGTAACCAATAATAACAGAGATTCATCCAATGACAAGGCAATTAATTTTCCTCAAGTGTAAGGGAACCTGTGCTCCCAAAACACAAGGCCTGCTTTTCTCATCTGGTTTAACATTCAAACAATCATCCTCAAAGAACATGAAAAACATTACTCATACCTGAACTAAAGAAGCATTTAAGCTAATTTCTGAATCAACAGCAACCAGAGTTACAATAAGAACTGGTCCAGTTCCCTGGCCTTTAACTTTCCCTGCAGAAGTATCCCTTTCTTCTACCTTCGCCCTAAATTCTTTTGAACTGTTTAATGTGTTATCACTAAAATACTGGGCTGCTTCTGGACCACAATCCTCCTCCAAGCTTGGAACCTTGATGTACGCTAAGCTGCACAACTGAGCAAGACCAGGTGCAGCTGACACTGATGGATCAAGAGGCCGTAAATGACTGTATGGAACCTCCTCTTGATTCCCGTAATCAATGTAGAACACCTCAAACTTGTCCTTGGGTGATTCAACAGCTCCACGAGGTGCATTCACAATCTTCACAAGTCAAAACAGGAAAGTTTAGCTTAATAACAAGCATAGCGATGATACGGATCCAACAGTCTTAACAACAAAGATAAAGAAAAAAGAAGCCAACTGGTGAAAGAATAATATCTACAGAACAGGAGAAAGGAAAATTATATTGATGAAACCAAACTGTGAAGGTTAAGATTTAAGCTTTGAGTGGATGGAGATTGAAACTAAGTAGGAGGCTAATTCTCACCATTGCTCGGTTCCATGAATTATCTGCGCTAAACTGAGCGAGCACAATGTCACCCCTCTTGGGGTTAAAAGCACCAATTACAGGAGCTTCTTGGAGACTGAGGGATGCAAGTTGCTGCTGAATAGAGGCTACTTTCTGGTCCCCAACTGTCTGGACATAGAACCTAC
>Ga0325405_1000725_pt1 | contig 32214 bp, 17 predicted proteins | sample PopdelMetagenome_21_FD_205663 | JGI IMG/M metagenome (GOLD analysis project Ga0325405, IMG submission 205663) | Populus deltoides microbial communities from Bellville, Georgia, United States - Xylem-Control-R2 | ecosystem: Host-associated > Plants > Phyllosphere > Stem > Wood/Secondary xylem... | reverse complement strand
TTATGAAAACAACATGGTCAAACCATTCTATTTTACAGGAACCTTTTGTTTCCATGTAAACTCATCAAAGTTTTTGTGTGTGTTAATTATCAAATTTATCCAATTCGATATTAAATCAGATCTGGACTCGTAGTGAAAAGAGCGGTTTTAGGGGGAAAGAGAAAAAAGAAGAAGATACATTCCCAAGTTCACATTGGCCTTTTTTTAATTTTTTTTATGTTCGGAGCATTCTCGACGTCGCTTTTACATACTTTTGGAGATCAAGTCTTGACAAGTTATTGATGTTCAGATAATTCGTTCCTTTTTTTTCGAGATTCAAACTTTTGCGGCAAAATAGCAGTAGAAATTATCTTCTCAGTTTTTTTTTTTTTTGTTTTTTTTTTTTTATCGAGTGGCTAATTAAATGGGAATGAATGAAATCAACCTGGGAGGTACTATTCCACCAAAAGCAAATCAAGAAGAAAAAAAAAGCCTACTATGCATTATGTAGTTTATTGTAGGTAAAATTAACTCGTAAAATTAGATGTTTTGTATTATTGCCTAAACTTTATGGAGAATAATGATTTTTATTGATGAAATTGTTTATTGTGTGAATAAATCATGCATGAATTTATTTTTTAATGATTTTACAATTTATATTATATTTTTCATATATTGTAAAAAACATATATTCTTAACAACGTTGTTGTGGTTGTTGGGTGTTACTGTAAGAGCTAATTATAAAAAATTAAACCGGAACAACCTGATCTCATCAAAGGGAACCAAAATCCAGGTTCTCCACCTATAATCCACCCAATCTACTGTCGTCCTTCCTGCTCCCCACGCGCTCCACCTCGCAATTCTACGTCACCTATCTAACAAGAGGACTGCCATCTGAGTCATCCCGCTATGATCTTGCCACGTCATAAGAAGCCCGGGCACCATTCCACCTGCCAAAATAAGATTGGTGACGCCACAGGGAGAATTGGAGGGAAAACTGGAAAATAGTCATACATGCATGCAATAAAGAGAAAAATAGACCAAAAGAGAATAAAGGAAAAAGGAAATAGAAACAGAAAGAAAAAGAAATAACATAACAGTAACAGGGAAGCTAATGGCTTACTGGCTTCTTTGCTTATAATTTTAGACAGGCTATTCCTGCTTACTTAAAAAAATAAAAATACCCCACTCTCCATTGCTTTCTTCATCGGAAAGTTACGTCAGCTAACGGTGATGCACCGCGTTTAGATTTCCGTTTGCAGAATCCGGCAAGGTACTACTATTCTTTTTCTTGATAATAACGCTGAAAACCCAAATCCTCGACTTCTTTCTATTGTTAGTGGCATCAGATCTGGTGGCGTTTACTTTGATATTGTGATTTGAGATAGATTTAGACTATAAAATCTGTTCCTATTGGAAATATTTTGTATTTTGAGATGATTTTGAAGCGAATTTTGGAAAGTTAGGGTTTTTGGGTGTTTTTTTTTGTCTTTATGGAAGAGGGAAGGAGATCTGGTGACCCATCTGGGTATATAGTGAAGAATAGGAGTTCTTCAGGTTGTTTGATTGTGAGAAAGAAAGGTAATGATGGTGTGGGAGGTGCGGGGTCTTCTGGTTCACACAAGGTTTTTGAGTCAAAGAAAGAGAAAAAGAGGCTTAGGGTGGAATACAGTGATTCAGGGTCTAGTGACGAGTTGTTAATGCCACCGCGTAGAAGGGTAGGCCCTGAAACATCGAGGGCATGTAATGGTTTGAGTGGTTATGAAGAGAGTTATATTGGCAGGAAGAGAAGCAGAGGGGAGGATATTAGGCGTAACGAGGTTGGTTTGATTGGTAGGAATGGGGGGGATTTGAGTGAAAGGAAGAGGAATAAGTTGGACATGTTTGGGTTTGATGAGTATGATGGTAATGGCTTGGAAATGTCGAGGAGGCAGCAGTTTGATGATTGTGGAATTGAAGGGAGGGGGTATTTCAGGCCGATGATGCCAGGGAGAAGTGGCATTGCAAGGGAATATGAGTCAGGCTCCAGTAGGCATGCTGTTGTTGATAGAAGAAAGAGTTCATATTTTGAGAGGTCAAGTGGGCCGAGTCAGGGAGGTAATATGGTTGGAGCTCGGTCATCTTTGTCGTTTTTGAGGGATAGTTATGATTCTGATGAACCCATTCGGGTTCAGGGGAAAAATGGTGTTTTAAAGGTGATGGTCAACAAGAAAAAGAAGGTTGGTGGGTATTTGAATAGTTATGATCTTTTGGAAGCTGAGGGAAATAGAAAGGTTTTGAGAGCAGAGGAATCTGTGAAGAAGAATGTTCTAATTCGTCCTCCTGTCTACTCTGATCCTAAAAGCCTTGATAAAGCTGGTTCAGTTTCTAGGACAGAGAAGAATGCAATGAATATGAAGAAATCGGTGTCAACTAAGAATGGTAAAATCAGTGATAGGAATTCAGAAGACAGTGAGGCATTGTTGAAGTTGGGACCAAAGAAAGTTGAAGCTCACAGTCCTATGAAGACACCATTGGCAACAAAGAAAAGCAAGGACCTTGACATGGATTCTGATGACAGTGATGCATCTTTAAAGCTGGGACCAAAGCACGAGGGCAAAAAAGCAGGGGACAAGCAGGGGACAAGCAGCGAAGGTGAAAAAACCCCTTACAACCAGCACCCAGAAACTAGAATCAAAGAAGGAAAAGTTAAGCGAGGTAGTGGCACGGAAAAACAGAAGTTGCGAGAACGGATAAGGGAGATGCTTCTGAATTCAGGCTGGACAATAGACTACAGGCCTAGAAGGAACAGAGACTACCTCGATGCAGTTTATATAAATCCTACTGGAACAGCTTACTGGTCCATAATCAAGGCATATGATGCCCTTCTAAAGCAATTAGATGAGGTTGAGGCAAGATCCAGAGGTGATGGTTCTCCTTTTACGCCTTTATCAAATGACGTGCTCAGCCAACTAACAAGGAAGACAAAAAAGAAGATTGAGAAAGAATTGAAAAGGAAGAAAAGAGATGTCAGCGACAGTGAGGATGCAAGAGAAACTACTGTAAGAAATTCAAGTACCAGGTATGATGAGGAGAGCCTGGACAGTGGTAGCCGTGAAGAGAAACTAAGCTCCTTTGTAAAGCAGGTTGGAAAGTCATTGAAGAGCAGAACTAGTGGCAATGGTTCTGTTAGTATAAACTCAATAAGTGAGAGTTCCACGCATCATTTACACGACGGCACTGAGAAACCATCATCTGGGTCCAATTCTCTTCTGGGAAATAAAAGTAGAAAACTGGGCAGATGTATGTTGTTGGTACGGAATTCTATTGAGGGCACATTCCTGGATGGTGATGGATTTGTTCCATATTCGGGGAAACGGACACTCCTCTCCTGGTTGATTGACTGTGGAACTGTGCAGCTGAGTGAAAAGGTGTGCTACATGAATCGACGACGAACAAAAGTGATGCTGGAAGGGTGGCTTACAAGAGATGGAATTCATTGTGGTTGCTGCAGCAAAATCCTCACAGTATCGAAGTTTGAGATCCATGCAGGGAGCAAACTGCGCCAGCCATTTCAAAATATATATCTAGACTCTGGTGTTTCTCTTTTGGACTGCCAGATTGAAGCATGGAATAGGCAGGAATCAGTTAAACGCCTTGGTTTTCAAGCTGTAGACATTGATGGTAACGATCCAAATGATGATACATGTGGCCTCTGTGGAGATGGTGGAGATTTGATGTGTTGTGATGGCTGTCCATCAACATTTCATCAGAGCTGCTTAGATATAAAGGTATGTGTAGTGGCATGTTCTTTACTTTGACTTTGTGATCATGTCGGCGTCTCCTGTTTTCTCCATGATGTTCCCATGTGGCCTCTTTTTCCATCCCGCAGTCTTGAATGGTATGGGAACAAAAGGATGGGGGAAGTAAATGGCTGGAGTTGGATACAATAATACTGGCAGAATATATATATATTCCATGTGTGTGTGTGGCTATATCTTTTGCGTACTCTTATGTTCAATTACCCACAAGTATGCTTAGTAATTGTGCCCTATAAATGGTCCCCTTGGCTTCCACCACATCATACAGGTTATAGTTGGGTTGGACAGAAAGAATAACGATACATGTTTTTTTGATGGTAGAAACTTTACATTTTGCATTTTCATAGATGGAATATATCACTCCACTTGGGAATAATGGAATTTAAGAAATCCACCTATTTGTTATCTCACAACCTGGTCCTAGATCTGCCACTTGCATGCGAGCTTGGTTGAATTCACATGAACCATTTTGGTTGCTCATTTGGGACAATCCCAACAAAGGTAAACCATCTTACTAGATGGTTGACACTGGAAAAATACTTGCACATAATGAATGATAAGGTTGATTATTACACACTCCAAATGATATTCTGAGTAAAACACTCATCGAGCATTTGGTTTTCTTTTTTGGGGTTGGGTTCAACTTGCACCTTAAAAGTAGGGGGCAAGTTTAATCCACTTGCTAATAACACAGGAATTTATTGGCTACGCTAGCATTTTTGTTTAATAATTGTGCTTAGTAGCTTTGCTTTCCTCCATTTGTTTTGGCCTTGGCATTCAAAGTACTCATATTTGTCTTCTCATTGCAGATGCTTCCCCCAGGTGATTGGCATTGTCCAAACTGTACTTGCAAATTCTGTGGGATAGCGAGTGATAAAAATGCCCAGGGAGATGATACAACAGTCTCCAAGCTTCTCACCTGTAGTCTGTGTGTAAAAAAATGTACCCGTCCTGTTCTTCTTTGGTTTGAAATCTTCTGCTTCTATGCATATCTTTGTTCGCACTATTGTTCTGTTTTCATTGACATTAACTTTGCATGTCTCTGTAGATCACAGTTCATGCACACAGGAGTTTGATGCTCTTTCCATTGACACCAACAGTCCAGTCGCTAGGTTTTGTGAGAAGAAATGCAGAGAGGTAATTTTTCAGGGGTTTAGTGAATTTTAGTTATCCTTTTCAGCAATTTCCATGATTTTAATATTTTAATTTCATGATTTTGATTGAGTTAGTCTTACTTGTATACTTTAGACTATATGAGGATCATAGTTTAATATTTTGCGCAAAACCTTTTAATTTCATGATTTTGCAGAGTAATGGTTATTAGGTTTTTTAGCTTTGTGAAACATTTGTAATTTTATGAGTCTAAGATTTTTGGCTTCACTATTTCAGCATCTGTATCAAGGCATTGGTTAATACCAATGCTAAATCAGGAAGCTATTGAGTTCTTAGCTTTCCAATTCCTTTTCCCTTTTGCTTTGTCTATTTCAAAGGGTAGCACATGATTTTTGTGTCATCACATGATGGATTTTAATCCAGTATCCTGTAGCATACTGCCTTCCAGGTCTAAGCTTGGTCTAGAGCATTTGTTGTTTTGGAAATTAGATTCTGTTGCATAAGAAATTTCATATTTCAAGTAAAACTTTTAAAAATGTTTTATGGAAGCATTACTCTTCCTTTAAAACCAGAAACCTTTCTTTGAATCTTTCTGTAGCTTATGCATTTTAAGATCTTAGATCTAGGGACATCTTTTTATTAGTTTTTAATCCATAAAATACATCTGGTTTTGTTAGTCGGTGACACTTTTTTCTCTCTTGCTGGTTGGTCTTTGATACATTGTTTTCATCTATATTTGCAAAAGATGCACTATATTGATGAATCCTTTTATTGCTTGTACAGCTCTTTGAACAGTTGCAGAAGTATCTTGGGGTCAAACATGAACTAGATGCTGGGTTTTCATGGTCTCTAATTCATAGAGTAGATGCAGATTCTGATGCCTCTCTCCAAGGACTTCCACAAAGGGTGGAGTGCAATTCGAAGCTGGCTGTTTCTTTGTCTGTCATGGACGAGTGCTTTTTGCCAGTTGTTGATAGGAGGAGTAGGATCAATTTAATTCAGAATGTTCTCTACAACTGTGGGTAAGCATTCTCAATTCTCAAATAACATGGAATGAATGAATGTCTTTAGACATTCTACTTTTATTGAAAATTGTGGCTATATTATCGCATACATTTGTGAGCATGGATGCATGAAGCATTTAAGGGTTAAAATAGTATAAGCTCTGAAAACTTGTTTGTGCATAATTACTGACAATTGGTTTGGTCTTGAGGCAGTTTTTGTTGAATGCAGTGTTTTGGATTTTGCTGCAATTCTCTTCTGGTTTATGATGAAGTCGATCAACAGCGTTAAAGTTGTGTTTTCATTTAACATATATAGCTTCTTGGATATGAATGCTCAGTTTCAAAGTATCTAGCTGTTAAGTATTATAACTTACATTTTTTTAATGGAATCACTTTGCTGTTAGATATTATCTTAAGAAGTTTTTAATGTGATTTGCATTGCCAATTGTTAGGAAGAAGTATGTGTATGTCAACAAGGAGATTAAACTTCCTTGCATATTCAAGTTGTGTATACCTTTGCATAGAATGAACCATCAGATGCACCTTTGTACGAGGTGGTAATTTGCTAAGCTTAGACCATAAGATCACAGATGCTACAAGTTGCATGTCTGATGTAGAGGATTTTTCGTGGATCTTTTTTGGCTTGATCACTTGGTGTTTTTTGGTTTCCCAGCTCACTCAATCCAATCTGGAGCAAAACACCTTCTAAACGAACTTAAAAAGTACTGAACCTGTGTACTTGTCTTGTTAATAGCAGCAAGCTGAGATTTGCTCGGGCAGATGCATGTATACACACAAGTAGAATTGGAATTGGAATTAGTTCAAATCTTAACTTCCACAGAAAAAATAATTCGAGCCTTTATACTTGGCTCACCATGGGGCTCTTTTTAAGACTGATCCCAGTAGCTGGTGGCAGTTATGTCAATCCCAGTTATGTCCTATGTCTCTAATCCAAGCAACCTTTTTGTCCCTTGGATTTCAGCGTAGTCTCTCTTTTTTACTCACCAGGCACAGGGCATCTAAATATCAGTCCAGTCTTATAATAATGCCACACAGTTCATATTTCCTTATAACCTAAGTCAACCAGATGGAATTACATTCTAGCTAGAAATTACCTCATATTATGAATTATGTTAAAAATCTGGTGCAAGAGTTCTCCGTGTAAGAATAGATCATCGATAGGGGAGCACAAAATTCTTAGGCATCTGTGACTCTCATGAGGGTAACAAGGGACTGGCAAAAAGAAAACGTACAGCTGCTAATGAGGAAAAAAGGAGGGGGAGGGGCTTGGGATTTTGAAATCTTTCTTAGCAGCTCAAACTGCCTTTGCATTACTGGATTAATCCTGGTGCAGTGCATCTACTCGATCACATGCCTGAGTGATATCCTCAAGTGACATTATATGAGAGGGGGGTTAATGCTTCTATAATGAAAGTGGAGTTGTCCAGGATCACAGTGCTAGACTAGAGTTATCTGGTAGTGGCCAGGGATATGCTGTACCCTTGCTTAATTTGCCCAAGAAATGGGGGAGTAACCAATGGAATGGATAAGCTACCTTGTCTTGCTATCTGTCACTGTGCAGCTCTTGTTGAAGAGAGAATCATGAGGAAGGCAACTTGTGCATGAATCATCTACACATGTTTTATGCCCATGTAGAAAGCACAGGTTATTTCAATTGTTGAGCATGGTCTAGCCATCTTCACACCATTCTCTCAAATTGGGCGCCAACATATATGTGCTTTTGTGTCTCTGGTTTAATAGCAACACATTGATTTGAGACTGCTCTGTGTGACCCATTAGCTCTAGTTACTTTGTGGTGCCAATGTCTCTTCATATTGTTATTGGTATGACTGCTTCAGTGACCCTCTGTTTTTCTTTCTTTCTTTCTTTTTTCCTGGAGGTTGCTAAAGCTTTGCTGATTGTTCGAGTTCTTAATTGCTTAGAACTTGTATGAGATATTCTCTCTTTTTTCTTTTTGTCCATCAGGATCATGACCGCACGACTTTATGAATATATGTGCCTGAGTGTATGAATTGTTGAGAGTCCAACAAACATATTTGGTTAACTTGGAAGCATCCTCCTCCTCCTCCTCTTCTTCTGGATAAAAGTTCATGTGCCTAGATTCTTTCTTTTTTGTAAGCATGCTGCATGGCTTTGTTATATGACAAGTTCTTAATTTTTTGCCATTCATTAATTTTCATTATCTTTTTCAGATCAAACTTTAACCGGCTGAATTTTGGTGGCTTTTATGCTGTTATTCTGGAAAGGGGTGATGAAATAATATCTACTGCATCCATCAGGTTCTAATCTATGGTCATTTGCTTGCTATTCCTAGTGCAATCTCTAACTTTTGAATGGAGTTTTCTAGATTCTTTTAAAAAGTGAGTGACTGCAATTCCTGGAATCAGATTTTCTTGTTTGGAAAATAATGATCACATGTTATGCAGGAGTCATTCTCTTCTTAAGTCTGTTGTCATTTATTAATTTCTTGTTATAGATAACTCAGCGAGTCTATTGTCTATACATTTTTGGTTCCCCTGTCATTTAATGTAGCAAATACCTGTATGTTTTACTAAGTTAGGTTTTGGTATGGAGGACATCGTGTTCAGTTTGAATACAACTTTGCTGTGTGTGTGTTTGAGTGTAGATTTGCTTCAGTTGAATTCTGATAATGGCACCATCCTGGTTGGTTAGGTTCCACGGAACTCGGTTGGCAGAAATGCCATTTATTGGAACTCGCCATATGTACAGGCGTCAAGGGATGTGCCGTCGGCTTTTCTATGCTATTGAATCGGTAAGGAATAAGAACTGTTTTGCTAGTATTTACATATTTAAACTATTGAAACTACAAGTTCTTATTTGTCTTGCCTTTGGTTTGTTTTTTCCCTGCTATCTGTTGATAATCCAATTAATTTTATTTTTTCTTCTCAGACACTATGCTCTCTGAAGGTTGAGAAACTGATTATCCCTGCAATTTCTGAACTCATGCATACATGGACAGAGGTTTTTGGTTTCACTACTCTTGATGAATTACTCAAGCAAGAATTGAAGTCTATGAATATGTTGGTGTTCCCTGGTATAGATATGTTCCAGAAGGAGCTCAGGCAAGAAAATATTGATGGAAAGAGGAGTACCAGCATGGGTTTTGGTCAGATGCTTTGTTCAATTTTCTCTTTTTAACTTCATATTTATGTCCTGTTTTATTGATCTACATTTCTTTCAACAGGTGCAAACCAGATGGAGTTCGAAGAAGACAGTGAATGTATTAAAACTGTAGTAAATAAATCTGATGCAGATTCTCCAGCTGGGCATGATGCTCATGATTGTGATAATAGTGGTTTGGAATGTTCGATTGGGAAAAATGAAGTGGCTAGTGCTAGTTCTGATTCCCAATGCCCTGATGTTTCCTCGAACAATGTCACTACTATGAATAGTTCTTTGGATGTGTCTCATGGACTTCAAAGTGCGGTGCCACTCAAGGAGGAAACCATACAGACAAATTCTAAATCAGAGGACAAGTTGGTTCAATCTGCTGTGGATAAGAAAAGTGAATGTGTCTCCTACACAACTCATGATGTACATGAGATGGTTAAATCCAAATCAGATTCTCCTGTTGAAGATACCTCTCTGACTTGTTTCAAGGGAGATGTGGCAGCTATGGATACAGATACCCAACTTCCAGGTGCTTCCCTAGGCGATGCCTCGGTGATGAGTGGTTCTTTAGATGCTTCTTGTGAACTTAAAGATGCAGCACCTTTTGATGGGACTTCATCTGCTGATTCTGAATCAGAGGGCAAGATACTCGGGTCTGCTTCTATAACAATCTTGAACGTGAGTGGTGACAGTCAAGAGGAAAATAAATCTGAAATGGCTTCTCCTGCCAAAGACAGTGATCAATCTTGTAAAGTGGATGGAATCAATCTATTTCATTCATTGAATCTGAATGAGTCTGTGTCCGGGGAACTTAAAGTTTCAAAATCAGTAGAAGAGAGTGGATGTGCTGATTCTCAATCAGAGGAAAAGTTTGTGGAAATAACACTGAAGATGGAAACTATGCCCCTATCAGATTCCTCTGTTGTAAACAACAACGTGGCTTGTAATGATGGTGATTTGGGTGATATTCCTACAGGAAGTGTCGATATGGTATCTCTTGAAGCTGTCCCTTCCATAGAGAAGACAACTGAAGAAAACTTTGTCGAGAAGGTTAATGAAATTTCAGGTGTATCTGTTTCTGGATTCAGTGGTGCCGAGGAGAATAACATGCAAATCGAGCCCAACCCAAATAGTGAAATTGGCCATGAGAGGGGAATCAAATTAGACGTGGTTCCAGAGGCTGTTTCTGATGCAATGTATTGTGGAGGAGCTGCATCTCATGTGCCGGAGGATAGTTCTGTGATTGATGCAAGTGAAGGGAAAATCAAATCTGGCTCTATCTGACACTAACACTTCCACAGAATTCCTGCTACATGTTTCTGTGCTCAACTTTCATGCGGAACTTGGAATGCTCCAACTGGTTCGTGATTGTTAGGGCACTGTTTTGGCATAAAGAAGCACCATCAATCGTTGCAATCAGCGCCGATACCATTTCTTAGGATGATTTTCAAGATTCAGTTTGTACTATGGCAAGCCCCAAGATAAATTTTGATACCAAAGAGTTGCAATTCGATCTCTCGATGGAATTATCAGGTGTCATATCTGCTCGACGCTGGAGGAGAATCTACTGTCGTGAAATGCAGCCAATGGTGGAGGCTGGTGGCAGATATGTGGAGATGTTCGAGTGTTGATGATCAACGTATTCATGCAATGCAGTGTGTACATATCTGAATCTGCCGAGATCCAAATTCCGAGTTTCTTACGAAGTCTTGTATTATTTCATTTTCATATGGCAACATCTTGACACATGACGTAGGCGGTTGGAGAAAGATTTTGAACTCTATTTTTCCATGTAATTATAACTTATCCTCTTTTTTTTTTCCCATGATGCCTGCACTTGATTCATAAATTTTATGTCATCTGCGAGCTGCCCTTCTCCATTGAGTTTGAAAAATATCATATTATTCACTTCTCATTAGATGGGTCTTTGCAGAAACTAAGCTCCCGAAGTTCGTACTCAGCCTTCTGATTGATAGTCGTGCTCTGTGTGGAGCAGGTGAGGTTATTTTTGGGCGGAAAATGTTTAAAAACACCGTACCTTTATTTATAATTTATCAATTTAAGCAGGAAAAGCAGTAACGGAGAAAAAGGCTGCCGTTATAAAACGACGCCGTTACAGGTTCTGGTGCCTTCATGTGGGCGACTCGTTAATGAAGTTCAGAAAAGGGCTGGAAACGAGTGGAATGGAGGTGGTGGCGGTCCCTCGTCATCTCCAAAGAAAATTGCCCCCACCCCTTCTTTTCTTCGACTCCTTTACTAATGGATTCTCATACTACTATTACCACTACAACCTCAAAACCACTTCAGGCCTACCGTTCCTCTCTAACCACCTCTTCTCCAATCGAATCCCGTACAAATCTCTTTATTATTAACAACTCTATTTTCATCAGTTTCTTTCCACAATATTTTGCCAAATTTGGTTTTTTTTTTTGGGTGGTGTTCAGCAGCAAGTGCTCGGATTGGGGAGGTGAAGAGAGTCACTAGTGAAACGAATGTTTCAGTCAAGTTTAACTTGGATGGGACTGGAATTGCTGATTCTACTACTGGCATTCCCTTTCTTGATCACATGTTAGATGTTAGTTATCTTTCTTTTTTGCCTTTTTTCATTTGGAAATTTGGATTTTACTATTTATAGTTTTTTTTTCTTATAATTATTTAGTTGGTTTGTGTTCTTAGCAACTTTCTTCGCACGGGCTTTTTGATGTGCATGTGAGGGCAACTGGCGATGTTCACATTGATGATCATCACACTAACGAAGATGTTGCTCTTGCTATTGGAACTGTCTGTCACTGTCCATTATCTTCTCTCTTTTTTTAGTTTCTCTTTTTTTCCCCTCTTTTTCCCCCCTGGTTTTGCGTGTTATATATTGATTATTTTTGTTATTCCTACTTAATTTCTATTTTATTTGAAACTTGTAATAGTAAAATTAAGCATGAATCATCAGCTCTTTTTCTTTTTTTCTTTTTTTGTATCTGCGAGTTTATATTTCTGGGAAATGAATGATAGGCAATATGTAAAATTTGCCTCTGCAGGCTTTGCTGCAAGCGCTTGGGGATAGGAAAGGAATAAATCGGTTTGGCGACTTCTCAGCTCCTCTTGATGAGGCATTAATACATGTTTCCTTGGTAAATGATGCGCTTAGTTATCATATAAATATCTCCATGCAGCTATTAATGAAAAAAACTCCTCCTTTTCCACCTCTCTAAAAGCTTACACCTCTACCTGTACCGCTACCCTCTAAGCCAGACAAACACCGAGTCCATGAGCATGTGATCTTCGCTCACGCATATGCAATAAGCATGGTGAAGATTGCACATTTGAATCCCATGCGACTTTGCTTAAGATTGCTTGTTTTGGAAAATGAAGAAGAATGGCATCGTTATGATGCTTTTAAAGTGTGAGATGGACTAACACGTTCTGAGGTCCCTAAGGGTGGGGTTGGGTGGAAGTTTGGAAGAGAGATACTAAATATAATTTGTGTCACCATGCTTGTTGAGTGCCTTATAGCATGACCATGTAGACTCATATACTTATGTGCAAAATGCATGGGCATTGCTTGATGCCACCACTGATTTAGTTGTATGATGAAATTTTTTTGTATGCATGTGATATGGGGTTGCTGGGTTGGGAGTGACATAGCCATCACAATTGTGGGTGATGTGACTTTGTCATTGTCATTGTGCACGCTGAACACCCATGCTTGCGGTTAAGTGGTCGTGATTTGTGTGTGCAACTTCTTCATATGAATTGCACAGTTGCATCACCTGCCACTTTGCTTGGCATAGCTCATTTGAAGGTGGAGAAGAGCAATATCAGAGATTCAGTTCCATGATCATAATGCTTTTTATTTATGAAATGGACTTAGAGGCTGCAGAGGCATCATGGAAGTCGAGACTAAAATCATAGTGCATGTAAATCATATAGCTGTATAGCCTGTATTTACTTAAGAAGAAGGATTAGCTTCCCATCATATCATGCTTTTTTTTTAAAGTTATGCATGTTTGTATTGAATTGAGTTTTATTTCCTTTCAGGATTTGTCTGGCCGGCCATATTTAGGTTATGATTTGCAAGTTACTACTCAGAGAGTTGGAACATATGATACTCGGGTGCTCCACTTTACTTTCTTCACTTCTGCAACAATGATTTCATGTTCTTTTGCCTGTTGCCAACTCTTGGATATTGGTCAAAGCCTCAAGAAGACAATTTGATGCGGATAAAGTTCACACCTTGGAATTTCTAACCTGGTCTATTATTTTGATAGTTGAACACCTTTCTCCTTGTTTCTTTTTTCAAAATTTTCCATTTTCTAAGATTAAATGGTTAATGATATTCATGATTAATTTCAAATGTCTGTTTTTAGCTGGTGGAACACTTTTTCCAGTCATTGGTGAATACTTCTGGTATTACGCTACACATTCGGCAGGTAACACTATAATGTAATGCCTGAAGCATTCCTGTGCTATTGACTGTCCATGCAAACAGTCTTCACTATCTTTGTAATTAGATTATTAATATTCTCTCATTATAGCATTTGAAAAAGAAAAAAAAAACAAGAAGAAAAACTCCAGAGCTCCTGTTGCACTGTTAACTTGGTACACTTCCACCCTAAACCCTGTCACTTCTCCAATTTTTTTCAACTAATTTTATATAAGTTTAACATTCGCATGATAAAGTCTTTTGATACTTCACTTGTGCTCTCTCTAATATATTTTGTTTCTCATCTTTTCTAGATTTTACAAAAACAAAATGATTTTTTCACTCCTCTCTTCAAAGCCATCCGTTTATGTTTTAATTATGGCCTGTTTTTACCCATTAAGCATCAAAAAGAACATGATGAGATCAATTGCTAGAGTCAACAGACAAACCCAGAAGTGGTTCAAAGTACAGTTTATGGACAAGAATGGCTTAGGTTCCTTGTAGAGAACCCAAGATATCTAACAAAGCTGATCAGAATCCTTTGAAGAATTAGCAAGGGATAAGGATGTGATAGGAGTAAATCTCCTTTTGGTGGAAGGGCTGCATTAGAATTAAACGTAGGTTTTCCTCAAGTTTAATTTGGATCCATTAAAGCATAAAATGTAGAAAGAGTGGCAGATATTGGTCCTGACATTTACTCATGTAATTGAAACATTATGTGTTGGTTTTATGGTTACGTTACTTATATGATATGGCAAATTGAATAAACATCACAATCTGTTGTAGAGATGTACCAAGTTGATGGTACAATGGTAGTACTGGAGGTTTTCCATGAACTTTGTTGCAATCTTCAATCTTTTAGAAGTTGGCTTGCTTGTTATCTTTTGTTACAATCTTTCCCTTTTAATTTTATAATTTGCATTTTTCCTTCTATTGATTAGCTAGCTAGCTTTTCTAATCCCGTTTGCTGTCAGATTTATATTTATAAAAGAATATTCCAATGTGGACCACAGCTTGCTGGAAGAAATTCTCATCATATTATTGAGGCAACCTTCAAAGCTTTTGCCAGGGCTCTTCGACAAGCAACAGAATATGACCCACGTCGCCTCGGGACTGTGCCAAGGTTTGATTTCTCCTCGTCAGCTGTGACTACACTGGCATTGAAAGCATCTCCCCTTGTAAACATACTCCAAATTTTGAAGTTGATTTAAAGCTGAGAAATAGTCTTATAAGTGTAATGCACTGCACCAGTTTCGATTCCTTTTTTTTTTTTTTCCTTTCATCTTGTGGCTACATTAACAAAAGAGTACGGTATGCTTCTACTTTGTGGATCTCAAAAAGTTCCTGCTTTGACATCATTTCTATTTTTTCAACTTGATATGTGATTTTGTGACTTGTCCCCTTAGTATAAGATTCTTCTTCAGTTCTTCATGAGCAAATCATTGCATCAAAGTTTTTGCAGCTAAGAAACCATAATTTTTGTTAAATTACTTCAGCAAGATTTCTTAGATTGGCTGGTAGCACCTTACAAATCATTTCCTATCATTTGTTTGCATTTTCTTTTTCTTTACCTTTTTAGCATGTTCACTATCCATTAGGAAGCCAATTTTCATGGCATATTGTAGAGTTATTTAGCATTAGAAGGTTTTCTTGCTCATTCCACATAATACTTTTTGCAATGAAAACTCTAAAGCACGTCTGATTTGTTATGTGCAGCTCAAAGGGGGTTCTATCGAGATCATGATGATTCATTATTACTTTAAGAATGATGGTTTAAATTCGAAGGTGATGTGACTTTGGATGCATTATCTTCAAGCATCCTCCATGAGATCCATGTTTGTGATCTCTACTAGTTTGTCGTTATGATAATCAGTTGAGCGCCATTTATTTATATGATAAACCGAAAGTGATTAAGTTACTGTTCTTGCTGATGCAGTCCAATATGGGGACATGGATGTTGTGAAGGATAGGCTATTGCCCGTATGGTTAGTTGTATTATGAACTCGTAATGAATTGATGTTTTTGTATTCCAAACGTTGTTTTACTCGTGGCGTAGGGAAAAGGAGGAGCAGCAGGGAAGATGTGTATTTGTCAAGAATAAACTTTTGAGCTCGTAGTTGTTATTTGTCCGTTCTCACATGTCACTTTATTGAAGCTTCTTGGTGGTGGCCTCTGGGAAATGTACACCGAGAACTCTTGAACCGTGGCCTTTGGTGACTTGATTTCTAGTGATTGCCAAGTTGTTCCACTGTGGTTTAGACTAGGCACTTAAGTGATTTTTTCTATTTGTCGGATTCAGTACCTTTCTCTAGTCATATGAAATTCCCCTACACTTCTTTACTATAATCTTTTCAAGCGGAATGAAATGTGTTGCTTTCCAAGTGCAGATTCTAATGGTTTTGCGATTTATATGAGAATGAATTGGCAAATGCTAACCCCTCCTTTTTATTACTTCTCATATTTATAATTTACAGTGCTTTTGTTTTGGGATTCATATGCCTAAATCATGTCAATCTCATTCAATTTGGAAAGAAAATCAATATGCATGTCCATGGTGTGAGATTTTGGTTCCCCCGAATTTGCTCAGTGCGTACGCGTTGAATGCTGCCCAACCTTTTATTGAGTGAAATTTTCACAGCCAACGAATATTGTATTGGATATGTAATGCCAGAGATGTGATTCATAAAAGAAAGGGAAAGCAGTTGCGGAATTTGCTTAAACCATCTTGCTTTCTTGGATGGATGCTAAAATGAAAAACAAACAAACCAACCAACCTTGTAATTATCCTGATTGCATGAACTCAAAAATGATAGCTAAGAATTTCACAGCATGTAACAGTAGTTTTTCTGTTCATATTTCCAAGGAAATAGACGTGATTGCAGATAGAGAGCACAGCCTGAATTTCCCATCCAGAAACCAGTTGGGTTCGAGGCCATTTAGCTGATGTGCATCTTGATCACTCTACAAAAATTCTTCAGCGGTATTCAAATCATTCAATATCTCAGACCTAACCTCTTCCGGGAGTTGTGCAGATGGACCAGCCCTCGAATAGAAACTGGCCAAAGACCTAATTGCCTTCTCTAATTCTACATATGATTCCTGCAACAAGAAAGTAAAAAGTGGCAGATTGAAACAACTCTTCAAATGATGGTAACGAGTTGAAGGTGCGTACCTCACGAACTACCTTTTCTTGTCCCCTCCAACTGCCCAGGTATTCCCGGATGGACTCCTTTGCTGCATCTGCAGTCCGTCTAAACTTGGCAATATCCTTGGTATCTTCCTTGAGTGACTCGCGGAGGTTCTTCACAACTTCTCTTGCTGCCTTTAAGTATGCCTTTGGCAACAATTTCCCAGATTTTGTTTTCTCATTAGGATCAAACAATGATTTAATGGCCCCAGCAACTCCGTCGTCCTTTTCTTCCTCTTTGGCCCGTGCTTGTAACGGTGTAAGAAAGCAATTTAAGGTCAGAACTGTAACAAATGAAGCGCTAAAGACCAAGACATGTCGACGACTTGGCAAAGCAGCTTGAGATGATAGAACAGCATTACACCTAGAATTCAGTTTGTCTGTAATGTTGCATTGAAACCATCAAGAAACAAGGTTGGTGAATGGTGCGCCGTTGTCAATACTGATTTACGAAAGAAAGAATACAGGGAGGGAATTGAAGTTGTTGCTTACAGTCAATATCAGGTTTAGAGGTTCTGTTCATTGTCTTGAAAGTGACAAATGAGCATATTTTAGCTCCAAGAACCACAGCCATTCTTGTTCCTGTAACTCAACCAAGCTAAATCCGCGGCATCCTACAAACCAACAAGCAATAACTATGGAGATTAACGAGTTCAGAGGAAAACCAAAAACGAAAAAGGAGAAACAAAATAAAACATGCATACCCACACAACCCCAGCTAGAATTGGATGCAGAATTGTAGGTGGTTTTACCCTTGATTCCTTCCCTTCCACACACACTTCGCTTTCAATCCTTTCCTCCTTATAAAGAACGGTCTTTCACTAGCTGTTGAATTTATCCAGAAGACGCACCATAAAACGTCGAGGTGACGTGTCGTTCCGTAAAAGACTGAACGACTTGCAGTTGGCCTTGGGATCATCTTTTTTAACAGACCGTTTTCTCATCCTCGGAGAGAGGCCTGGGCCAGAGCATCTTTCCCCGCTGAAAGTAAAACCTCTTGCACTCTACTCTCTCCTCTTCTCCGCTAAAAATCTTGATATCCATTTAGAATCCCTAATCACACATTCTTCCGGGGGATGGCAGGTGGCTCCCACCCCAAATCCTCAACTCAAAACACCCCCCCCCCTCCTCCAACCCTGCCCCCCACCGCAAATCCCGTTGGGAATCCACCGCCCAGAACAACAACAATCAACAACCACCACAGTCCAACCAGAAACTCCATAAACCAAGCCCTTCCCCAAAGCCCAACACTGGCCCATCCCCCAAGCCCGTTACTTCTACTGCAGGCCCAATCCAACCTCCACAAGTCCCTCCGTTCCCATTCCCAGACCTCGGCCCTCCTCCACCACCTACATACGGCTTTCACATGCTTGAACGCCGCACTATTATGCTCGCCGACGGCAGCGTCCGCTCTTACTTAGCTCTCCCACCAGATTACCAAGACTTCCCTCGTCCTCCTCTTCCGCCGCGGTTCCTTCACCGGGGGGGCCACCTCGACTTTCTCCCCACTGGGCCCCGCTTCCCTCCATCGAACCCTGATGCGTTAGGTTTTCAAAACCAGAATCAAAATCAAAATAAGAGGAAATTTGATGAGGAATCAGTGAAGCAAGGGAATAGTAGTAGTAGTTATAATAACAATCATTCAAATGGGAAAAATTACACTTTGGGGCCGGATAATCGAGGTTCCGGAACGAGTAGTGTGGCGGGTGAAATGAGAGCAGGAAAGAAAATGAGGATTGGTAGTGGTGATGATTTAGGGTTGGCTAATAGAAATAATAACAGGAATTTTGGTGAAGTGAACCAGAGTGAATTGAAGAAAGCGTTTTTTCATTTTGTGAAGGTGATCAATGAGAATGAGACCGACAGAAAGAAGTATCTGGAGGATGGCAAGCAAGGGCGGCTTCGGTGTGTGGCTTGTGGCAGGTTTGTTACTTTTCAATTTTGTTTCTTCTTTGTTTTTTTTTTTTTTTTTGAGTATTTATTGAATGTTTTTAGCATACAAATGTTGGTGTGTTAGTTATAGAATGTTTTGTTTGGGTTTAATGGGAGCGAGATAGTGGTTTTCCATGCGTTTAGAAGTGGTTTAATGTAAATTCTGTTTATAGGTATAAAAGGATATTTGTTGCTCCAGGTTTGGTTAGAAACTATTTTGTAGTTTTTGTTTGTATTTGCAAGAGGGAAGATACTCCACTTTTGGTCTGTCCGGGACTGATCAACCCCTAAAGCCTCCCGTAAGTGAGGCTTTTGTGTGTGCGACTGTGCGTTTAAGTTTGTTGCTAATTACATACACTTTTATCCAAGGATTAGTGAGTTTTAGGGTTTTAACCTTCTGATATGCCTGGTGATATGTATGGTAGGTTGCTAGAGTATTAGGGCTGGAAGAATAATCAATTCTCAATTTCTGTCATAGAAGGTTATCCTCTGTCAGTTATTGTCAACTTCTATATGGATACGGTTCCTTTCAACTTAGGGAAATTATCTGTTATTTAGTGGTTTAACTGAGTGCATGAGGGGTAGGCCTAAGACTGGTAAGATGCTAGCAATGTTGATAGAAATGCACTAACTACAGAAATCACATTTGATTAACAAATTATCACTGCTATTGCATGTAATAAGACATGAAAGTTCTTGACTGGTACATGATAGTTAAAGAGCCTTTCCTCCTGTTAGACTAGTTTAATGAATTCTTTCCTAGCCATTTGTTTTGTCACGTGGTTACTTCTCTTTATTGTTCTTATTCAACTGTAAGTTCCTTATTGTCATAGATGTCAAGTTGGCAGCTGAGTTGGGACTTGGAGTAGTAATTTTCTGTGGTAGAACTTAGGTATTTCTTTTGGTTCTCACTACAACTGCTAACATCATCGTAGGCTTAGTAAACTTATTGTAGATAAAAATATAGGTTTCTGGTCTGAGTTTCAACCTAGTTAGAAAATGAGTTTGATCATTCACCTTTTCATGTGCACTTTTTGTAGAATAAAAAATATACTGTCATCTCTTTATGCTTTTGCCAATAGATTCATAGATGCTTTTTTGTTTGGAACATATGTTATCCTTTGATGATTGCTTAATTTCCGTGCATGGTGAGAATATATACTGCATTGAATTGGATACTGGTGCGTGAAATATTCTTAACTTGGATGAACTTCGTCACATCTTTGCTATTACATTATCAGGTTAACTTGTCTGACAAAATTTCCAAATGTTGGTTGTTCATATACTACCTTTGTTGCTTATGATTAGTCTTGATAGGGATGCCTTATTTGGAAAGTGAAAAAAAATCTAGTTTTTTGCTTGGTACTTCAATTAATCAAGGAAGGTAGTTGGAGCTTGTTTCCATGTGTGATATTCTTTATTAGATTTTCATTAATTGGGTTATATGAGACTGTACTGGGGTGTAAAAGTCTTAGAAGTTATTTGCAGATTAGCTGTAGTTATAGTCTAGCTGTTTGTCTTTTCTTCTCGTTTCTTTTCTTTTTCTTTTTTCCCTTTTCTACTTTGGATTGGCAGGCCTTTTGGTTGTAGCTTGCCTTGTTATCTTGCTCTTATATCTGACACAGAAAAGTTGTTATTAAGTCGTTTACCTTGAGTTATGAATGTCAGCTTGCCTACTGAATTGCGACTCCCATTGTAAATTTCTGTGATAGATCCTGTATAGATTTGGTTTGCGATTGGTCTTAACAACATTGTAAAGTTAGTGCATTTATTGCAGACAAATGCAAGTTACTTGATTGATTTCCAACTTTCAAGTTGGAAAACAGTTAATGCATTCACCTTGTCTTTTCACTTTTTGTAAAGAGGAGATTAGCTGTCATGTCTTTATGCCTTTTCAAATGGGTTTACAGATTTGTTTCTCCTGTGTAACCTGGCAGATTGTTATGCTTTGAGGATTGCTTAATTATCAAGGGGCAGTCAAAATGTACATCTAAGAGCATTTTGATGAGTCAAACTTTCTGAACCAAGTTGACTTTTGTTTTTTGTGTTTCTTTACACTTATAAACTCTAAATCATTCGGATAACTTTCCTCATAAAAAAAATGTTGGCTGTTCATCTAATGTCTTTAATGCTCATAGTTTTTAAATATGGACATGTATTTGGAAAGTATGAATAGTTTCATTTCCTTGTCTGGTGCTTTAGTTGACCAATAAAGGCAGTTGATACCAGTTTTCTTGTGCAATATTATTTATAACATCAAATCTTGGATTTTATGCTTGCACTATCAAGATATAAATATCCTAGAAGTTATTTACAGGGTATCGGTTTGCTTTCTTTCTCATCTTTTCTACTTCAGATGAGTTTTGACCATTTTGTATGATAGGCTTTTATCATATAGATCCTCTCTTTTATGATCTCAAGATGGCATCAATTCCTGCTTGTGCCTGTTTGACCATAAGTTGCTTTGTTTTGGTTGTGGGCCATTTCTCTTTGCTGACTATTATGAGGTTTGCATGTTGGCTATGAACTAGCTATAATTCAAGCAAGGACTGTTTAAGGTGCTTTGCCTTGTCCAATATGGACTTGCGGATGCACAAGGTGCTTAAGAGTAACTGGAAAGGTGCAAAGGTGGATGGATAATTTAGGTGTAAAATATATCATAATGGAAGAGAAAGTATCAAACTAGTTTGAGGTTCAGCTTTAGTTTGAATTGACATTATGCTTGCGAAACATTTCTTCTTAACTTTGGAGTTCCCAATAACCCTTATATTTTATTGTTTTTAGTACACGCGCACTAGTGATGCAGGACAGCAAAAGGAAAGTCTTTAGATGATTTTGTTAGAGTTAGGGTTTGTAGAATTTTAAGGCTTTAGGGACTGAAAGTGTGAATTGATGGGGGAGGAAGTGAAAAAATCACTAGCCTCACACAAGTAGGGTTAAGAAATCATTCCTTGGAAGAAAGCATCAAAAGATTTTTATTCTTGGTGTTTATTGTTTATCTCGATCAAAGCACAGAAGGCATGGTCTCAATGATGTGTGCTTGATGTGTTATTTGTCTTTTTGTGCCTTAACTTATCGAAAATCTGGTGGTGAATGCGTCTTTGCTATTCATTTAGTTAGAACTTGTAGACTTAACGATATCCGAGAGAAAGCTGAATTATTATTCTTCGATGCCCTTGATATGCAAAATTACAGGTCTTCCAAAGACTTCCCAGACATGCATTCGCTTATAATGCACACATATAGCTCAGATAATGCTGATGTGCGTGTGGATCACTTGGGCTTACATAAAGCTCTCTGTATTCTAATGAGATGGGATTATTCGATGCCTCCTGATAACTCAAAGGCCTATCAGTTCTTACCTGCTGATGAAGCAGGGGCAAACCAGGATGATTTGATTATGTGGCCACCAATGGTGATAATTCATAACACAATTACAGGGAAGAGTAAAGATGGGCGCATGGAAGGTTTGGGAAACCGAGCAATGGATAGCAAAATGAGAGGTATAGCGTGCCCCTTGGTTCCTTTCTGTGACTGGCACCATATACAATGGTATTTATCTTCTTAATAGAATCCTCCCGTTATATAGGATGTGCTTCTCACTTTGCATCAGTTCTTGAAGATGCCGGTTACTAGCTATATCCCATTACACCACCGTGTACTTTTTGCTAAAAATACTGATGATATCTTGATGCGAGAGCAAACCTAAGTACCCGCTCAAGATTGATAGGTGACTTTAGCAAGTGCTTCAGCATACTGTTCCTGGTTTCTTTGGGTTAGGGTTTTCCATTTTCTAGTCTCCTTATGCATATTATTTTATTATGGTATTTAAGGACTAGGGTTTGTCATGTTAGGGTATGCTTAACTATTTAAGGACTGTTGTTTCTGTAATGAAGGATTATTTATACTTCTGACAATTTTGTTAAGTAGTTTATTTCTTTTTCCAGCCATGTGCTTGTTCACTTCTTCACTCTCGTTTACATTATATGAACTCAGAGAAAACTATCAAGGAGAAATCATTTTGAACTCTACGCTTCCCTGCTCTTGTGAAGCTCACATGCAGTAACTAGCTTCCACGAGTTTAGCTGCTACACAAAGGACATTCACCAATAAAAAGTCTCAGAAATGCATCATATTACTAGAAACTTTCATCTACCCCAACTAAGAGATGGAACCGCAATGCAAAAGGATAATTGTGAGGTAAATAAGTATATTGATTGCAGACTTGGGTCTGTTGGTCTAAATCTTTATGATGTTGAGCATATTTAAATAATCTGCTCTGTGAATAGATGGTTTCTGTCTAGAGAAGTTTTAGTAGCAAGAATTTGGGTTGTAGGTTGCAGATTTTCTGGTGCTGTGGCTAATTGTTGTATTTAGAATTCAATTTGATGGGTCAATCAACTGCATGAAGTGTTATGGATGTTGTAATGTTGTTGCATGATTATGGATTAGTAAAGCAAGCAAAAAGAATGAAATATGGAGGCTGCCTGGGTGCTGTGAACGGTGACCTAAAAAGTACTAGAGTTGCAGATTTGTGAGTTTGGGTGCTACATCATGGAAGAATGGACCAGGATACAAGTCATGGGTGGGTGTTTTAGAAATGAAATGAGAGTTGATTTGATGTGAGAATAAGTTAATGCAGTGATGGAAGTTGGGAATAGAGATAAAAGAACAAGCAGGTAAAGAGAGGAAGAGAGAGAGATAATGGACTCACTGCACATGCATAGGCCTCCAAGCTAAAACCAAACAGTTTTAATTCTGTTATCAAAAGTCTAAGAAAATGACCTTTATACATTGGTGCTTGTAAAGGCTACTGGGACCTCTTCTTGTTCTTGTTCCACAGGGATTGGAATTTGTAATTTGAGAATTACAGAAAAGTGAATTGAGGTGCAAAGATTAGAGACAGAAATTCTTAGAAGAATATGTACTTGCAAACAATAACAGGTTCTGTTGCTCGAGGACTCATGAAAGAAACACCTAAAACCACCAAGTTTGAAGATCCCAATTAAAGCAGTAACTAATTGTTCTTTTCAATGGCTTTATTACTTTGCTTGATGCAATAACGAGCATGCTTTTGAAGAGAGTTTAGATCATCAACTCTGTTCGTTGTCTTTTTTGCATGATACTGAAGAGCATGTATTTCAGTCAGGGGCTGAGGTTAAGGCTTTTTAGTTGATTTGGATCATACACTCTTCTTATATTCTTTCTTTTTAGTTTTAACTTCCACCCCATCCAAATCCATTACTGAAGGAGAAACAAAATATCCTTAGGGCCCTGGTGGGCGACTCAATTGTTTAGTGTTTCTAGATTTGTCAAAATTGAACCTCCAGTGGCTTGCTGGGTTTCAATTTTTATGCACACAGTTTCTGAGGCCGTACATTCTAACTTGTTTTATGCAGACCAAGCTACATATATTTATTTTGTATTCCTTCAAGTTACCAGATTCTTGGGATATTCAGTCTTACACCACAGTTTTGTGACTTGTTTGTGCTTCGTTCCATGTAATATATTTATTTGTATTTTGTTTCCATGATTTATTAATTTGCTTTCTCTTTGCTCTTCTGTTTTAATATTAGTTTAAAGGGAAGGCTGTAACAACAGGCTGGTTTTATTCTATTTTCTTTTGTAAATTTATTTAGTGTGTCAAAGTCTACCTAGCAATTAGCCACTGCAGTTACAAATTTAGGCTTATCATTTTCTTTTGGATGATCTTCGGTTGCTAACTGATATTTCTAGACTCTGCTGTCTTTTTCAGCTGAGAATTATTTATTATTGTTTTTTTTCTGACCTAAATCCTTAATTATGAATGCAATGTATGGAACCATTGGTTTAGTTTAGCCTTGGAAGAAAGAGTTGATGATGATTCTTATGAGTTTCATCATCTGCTCAATATTTTCAATAGTGCAACCCTTAACACCTGCTTTTGTTTGTTTTTACCTTATTTGGTCAGATCTTGGATTTGGGGGTGGCAAGTCAAAGTCCTTGTATGGAAGAGATGGTCATCTAGGCATTACTCTTGTAAAGTTTGGTGGTGATCAATCAGGACTGAAAGAGGCTATACGGATGGCAGAATACTTTGAGAAGGATAATCATGGACGCAAGGCTTGGGGTTGCTTACAGCCTGTGACATTGGGCAAGGATGACGAGAAAAATCCGAGCCTTGTGAAGGTGGATCGGAGTGGGGAAAAAACCAGGATTCTATATTGTTATCTTGCAACAGCTGCTGATCTCTACAAGGTTGATTTTGAGACAAGGAAGAAGGTTGTGATTGAGAGCCTGCGGGAATACGAAGCATCCAAGTAGATTTGTCATGACAAAAAAAGGTACAACAACGTAATTTAATGTGCTGTTATTTGACCTGCATACCTCTGACCAAGTCGAGTAAAGCTTCATGTGGGCATTTTTTTCCTTTTTTTAGACTTCATGTAGGCCTTTGCAAACCGAATTTCAAGTTAAGAGGAGGCCTGTTAGTGTTCTGATGCTAATTTATCAGTGTTTGTAATCACAGCTTGTGGTACGCAGGAACTTTACAGGTTCAAGTTGTTTACACGTCCCCTGTTCCTCGTCCAGTAATTGTTAGACATTAGTGGACATCACACGTGGAAAAGCAGAGTTTGCCAGCATTGATTATGCAAGCTATCATATACCTGTGCTAGCTAGACATATGATTAGATGCATGGGAAAAGATTTCTCTCGTAGGAAAAGTCTCCGTGTGAGTGGCTTGTGAAGTCGGGATGCCAGATGAAGATGTTTTCGTTGGAATTGAATAGGCAACAACTCGCGTGGTGGTTGGACGCTTTAGTACGATGCTGCGTAGCTGGCTTCTTTGGAATTTAAGCAAATCGCCCCTTCCAAAGTCACGGGTAATTTGAAGATTTTCTCGTGTTTCGCTCTGCATGCTCCTCCTTTTTTTCACTGGCGAGTGTAATGTTAATGGCTGGATGAATGATTGGTGATTGGGTCGCTCTCAGACAGGATATAAACTGTGATCCTATGCCCTTTCAAAGATACAAGAGAATAGACATCTGGTAACCCACGCTTTTTAGAAACTGTACAAGGTGGTGATATTTTGATCGTGGCCAATTATTTCCCGGTGTCCTTGAAGAGGACAATCGTTATCTTATCACTGCTTATCGTGTCTGCAATTATCGTCCTTGCTGCTTTCCGAGCTTGAAAAATACCCCCTCGTGACATCATCTGCTTTTTTTGTTATTGTCTTTCCTGTCCTCCCCGCCTTGTACTCTTACTATTGAAATACATGAATGTTTCCGCCCCTTCTAGTCCGCACTTCACATCTGTTCTGTTGCTGGTCAGATTTATTTTAAACGTAAAAAAAAAAATAATATATATATTTATTGGGTGAATTTTTATTTTTGAAAACTTAAATAGTCACGAGTTAATTTATTAAACTTTTAATTATTATTTAAAAAATTACTATTGTGATTTCCGTACAGGATTAGTATTTTTTGCTAAAATAATTTCAATTCTTGTTTTAGTTTCTTTTAATAACAACGATGAGTGTGAGAGGGGACTAGGAGGAAGCACCTTGCTCTCCCACGGCCATTTCCTGGGCCATGACAATTTTTATAGGAATATGCACGTGGTCATGGAAGTATGAAGAGTGTGACGTGCTACTATTGTGTTAATACAAATCCAAAATTCAAGGTGAGGGATATGTTAAAACTATATTATTTTTTAAATATTTTTTTAACCCAAGATATTTTAACGTTACTTTCCATCGTTAAAATGGTATAATACCCTATGTTCCGTTTGACGTGCTGCTATTATTGTACTTGTGCATTACCATTGGCTCAGCAGCTGAAGACACGATGTCATCCTCCCTGCTGCTACCTGTTCTTGTTTCCTTCTTCTTCTTTGATTAGCAATCCAGCAACCAACTGTCCCCTCCCAATCTGATCCTAGGGTCCAACTTCTGAGGATGCGTGATGACTTGATGAAAGACGATGGCGATGCTATACGTCCTCGAAATGGAGAAGAATATAATTGGATCCAAACAATGTCTTATTTAATGGGAACAGACCCGAGACGGACCCACCAACTTTCTCGTTTGCATGAACGAAGCATTTATCAATGAGTTGACACTAATTTAAACCTCGGCTACCTGGTACTTATTGGAGGCTTAGCTACACAATTATGGCCATCGGTGGACCACTCAATAATTATAGTAAATGGAGATTTGAAAATTCCCGGCGGTGGACTTCCACATGATCGTAAGCCATTTCTTCGCAGAGCTCGATGAAATTGTTGAGAGTAAGGTGGACATGCACACATGCACGGAGAATGAAACAGATCATACTTCCGTTCAGATTTAATCAAGGGTTCGATCAACTCTGTTCTCGAAAGTTCAATCCACAGACCTTCTTCCTTGTTCTTTCAACTGAATCGGGGCAGGTAGAATTCAGATGAGTTCTCTGGTTATTAGACGGGCCCGGCGTTGAATAAATAAAAGCGCCGCCCTTCTAATTACTATTCACAACCCCAAGTCTATAGTTAAAACCGGCATGTAAGATTTCTGCTCTGTGAGCCCACTTAGGTACAGTATTGTAGAAGCACAAATATGTTTGGTACTGTAATAATTTTTGTAGTTGTAATTTAAAAAAATTATTTTATAAAAAATAAAGTTAGTTTAGTATTTATATATATTTAATTAAAACTGTAGTTGAAATTAAGTTTAATAAAAAGTAGTTTAAAGTGTTTGGTTATACATGTTTTTCAAATTGAGATTATAAAATAATTAAAAAAGATATATATATTAATATTGATGGTTTTTAATTTAAATATTGTAGATTTAACTACCATTTCTATATCATTAAATAAATAATATTTTTTATTATTTCATTAATTTATCAACAATTTCATCATGTATGAAATTCATCTGATAAGAACTATAGTTTCAATGGTTTTTTGAGCGTGTAATAAAATCAAATAAAATATCATCAGAAACAAAATTGGAATTACGATTAAATTTCACAAATGCTACGTCATCATGCGATGCTCTTCTAATTTATGCAGTGTTATTAAATCATATTAAACACTAGTTTTTCAAGTAAAATATAATTTTTTAAAAAAAAATTATCGGGTCGGACACGGTCCAGTGGAGACACTGTTCACGTGAACAATGCCCAGATAATTCACCTGGGCACTATTCACGTTAACAATGCCCGAGTGAATTATTCACCTAGCAGACGCGAGAAGAAGCAGGTGAATTATCCACCTGACAGAAGAAGCAGCTCTTAGCTGCTTTGTGGGGAACCCGCAGTTTCAACCCAAAATACATGGGTCCCACACAAACAGTTAATTTTTTTTTTCCGCCAAACATGATGTTTAGGTGGTTAGCTTTAAAAGGTAAAGCTACCGCGTAAACAAACATCTTTTTATATAGGGTTGCGTTGTTATGAGTTCCGGTCATTTTTTTTAACATGAAAAACCAACATGAAATATATTAAATGATGTATTTTTTAAAAATATTTATAAGGTAATATATTGAATGATATTTTTAAATAAACTATTGAGTAATTATATATTATATAAACAATGTTTAACTTGATAAATCAATGATTGGACCGTAATAATTTTATAAATAATAAAATAAATTATGAAGATCATATCTTAGTCAGAACAATATTGAAAAACATGATTGAAAAAATATTAAATTAAAAAAATATTCAAATAAATTTATCAGAATCAACCTATATAAACTTGTTGAATCCAAGCATTGGATTATAAAATTGAGATAGTCTTTTTATGAAAAAAATTGATGAAACCAATATATAACTTAACATGAAAAAAACATAATGAGATATATTTTTAAAAACAACTTAATATTGAAAATATTAAAAATAAAATACAAAATACTATTTAATAGTGTTCTAGAAGCTAGGCTATATTTTCCAAAACAATTATTAGTGTTCTGTTAATAAAAAATAAATACACGCCCCCGGTAGCAATGCTGTATTCGTGGGTAATTTGGGTCCACTTGTTCCTCTATCTATCACTATGCTACTAGCTACACATTCCCGATCTATAAAAATTGGAAACATACATGCTATAACTTCATTATTGGTTTTACAGTACAATGATTCGGTTGTTTTTACCAGATAAACTTATTAGGCATGTAACTAGGGTGAGATTATATTTTTTATAAGATATATTTGATGTTAAAAGAATAATTAAAAATAAAATAATTTGTTGGAGTTTTTTAGGGTTTGATGGCAGAGAATGACGTTGCTGTTAAACATCTAGTATTGAGATTATGCATATTTGTCAGACTCTAGGTGCTTAGACTAGATCTGCGATCCTGAGCCTGCAGACTTACTCGTCTGAGTCTGTCATATCTATTTTTGGGTCTGACATCACACATGATTGTCAGACCCAAGCAAACACATCTTAATGAATTATTATAAACAAATCATCACAAAAATCTAATTTAACGATTTAAATCTTAAAATTTAAATTACATATTCCTACTGAAATAGTTCATGTTTCATGTTTAAGAATTTGTTATTTCCTCGATAAAATTTCTATCTTCAATTATTATTAATATTATTATTATTATTATTATTTGTAGTAGTATGCTTATTATTATTATTTATTATTATTGTTGTTGTTATTGTGATTATTCAAGTAAACTTGAGCCAAATATATTTGCTACACCCAAGTAACGTGGATCAAAAAATTATTTATAAACAAAGTATAAATAATTTACAAACAACAAACTCATAAAAACCTAATTTAACATTTCATATCTAAAAATTCAAGTCACATATTCCCATTGGAATAATTCTTTTTTATTTTTATGAATTTGTTATTCCTTCAATAAAATGTTTATTTTATGATTGTTATCGATATAGTTTTTATTTAAAAGTATTTTTGTTTTAAATATAGTAAAACAATATATATATTTTTATTTTTTTAAATTTATTTCAATAGTAATACATTAAAATATTTTGAAAATATAAAAAATAAATAAAATTATTATTAATCAGTTACGGATTACGAGTAAATAGATTGGCACATGCCATGTAAAGGTAGTACCTGGCCCAAAATCTCCCAGTATTTTATAAACTGGGAATCCATGCTGTTAATTTTAGTTGTTTTTTTTATAATCAATTTTTATTATATAGTAGTAATTTTCATGTAATGTAGAGATAATTTGTCACAACACAGAAGTGATGTATAAAGCAAAGCAAACTCCAAGCATGAAAACATGACACTCGAGAACAACAAAATAAAATAAAATTTAAGGACAAAAAAATGATTAGAAAAAAGCCACCAACAATGATAATGATACGAACATGCAAATATGAAAGGGCAAACAACCTCGGCACAAGAAAGTTCTCAACTGTCTGAGTACATTTTATAAATAAATACAAAGGGTAAATGTAAATGTAATTTCCTTACGTACACAAACATAAAAAAATTTATTTACTTTTAGGTAAAAAAACAGGAGGAGTAAAAGCAAGGTTCAACTGGATCAATCAGTCACTATAAAAACATATCAGGATATGCCAAGTGGAGTCCTCCCATACGTCCGCATAAAGTCGCAAGCAAGATTTTAGCTTAGATTTTTTCTCTCTCACAAGGTCATAGAAAAATGATGCGCATGACTGAATCTCTGGTCTGGTCTGGACTGGACTCCTCAGCAGCCGCAGTACTTGATGGCTGATGGAGGGATGCTTCTCGCTGTATTCATGCATGCATGCATGCATACATACATGCATACTAATTTCCACGAAGAATGGTCATGCTAAGCTATTACTGTTACACCGGCAATGCCTTTACTTTATCTGACTCCCACCCATGTGGTGGTCACAAGTGGGCCTGGCCCACCCTCTCCCTTTCCATTTCACTTTGCCTTTTTACGATCTCTCTTCGGTTTCCGCGAAAGTAATCTCATCCCTTCTTGTCCTCACTTCCAACCCAAACCAACTCCCCCCTCCATTTATCTTACGTCATGCTCCCCCTCTCTTATCCTACGCACCCGCTCACGTTAATCTCCACCCACTCTTTTGGTGCGAACCTCAGTTCCTACGCATCCCCGGCGCATTCTAGACACCTCCATTACCACTTTCTCCTTAGTCGCCACTACACGTGTCCTTTTCTGAAACGCTCCATGTCATCGCTGTCTTGTTCCCTCTAGCTAACTTTATCCCCCCCTCTCTCTTCCCTTGATCTTTCTCTCTCGGTTCTAGGGTTTCTTCCTCTAAACTTTCACCCACTGTTACCGAAAACTTGATCGAAACAGCCACCACCATGGGGTCGATCCCCGATCCAGGCGAGTTAACTGAGCTAACTCGGCCCAGCTTTGACGAGTTCCAGCGTCAAACTTCACTGATGACAAGCTGCACTCTCCTCTGGAAAGAACTCTCCGATCACTTCACTTCACTGGAACAAAACCTCCAGAAGAAATCAGAAGCTCTGAAACACAAAATCCAAACCCTAGACAACCAAACAAAAGCTTCCCTTGCTTCGCTCAAGAAGCGCGAGGTAACAATCGACGGTAGCGTCGAGATCGCACTAGAGCGCGTCGAAGAACACAGGGAACTAGCTCTCAAGTCACTGTCAGATCCTGATTATGAAAATCCGGATGGAGAGGTGGATGATGGAGATGGATCTTTTATGGTTTTGAAGTCTCTCTGTTTGACAATGGAGTCGCGTGAGTTTTGGAATTTTGTGATTACCAAAAAGAAGGAAATTGAAATTTTGAGGAAGCAAATTCCTTTGGCTCTAGCTGAGTGTGTGGATCCGGCAAAGTTTGTTATAGAAGCGATATCGGAGGTGTTTCCGGTGGATAAAAGAGGGGAAAGAAGTGGTGAAAAGGGAAATGATTTAGGATGGGCTTGTGTGTTAATCTTGGAGAGTTTGATTCCGGTTGTCGTGGACCCGGTAATCGGGAAATCCAGGTTGTTAGTTACGCCTAGTGTTAAGGAGAGAGCGAAGGAGATAGCGGAGACTTGGAAGAAGAGTTTGGAGGAAAGAGGTGGGATTGAGAATGTCAAGACTCCTGATGTGCATACTTTCTTGCAGCATTTGGTGACTTTCGGGATTGTGAAGAAGGATGATGTGGATTTGTATAGGAAGCTTGTTGTTGGGTCTGCTTGGAGGAAACAAATGCCTAAGCTTGCTGTCTCTCTTGGGTTGGGTGATAAAATGCCTGGTATGTTTTGCTTCATTATTTATTTCCGGGTTTTGTGTTTTGCTTTCTGTTTTGAGATGTTTTCTTGTTGTTTTCGTTTTTTCTTAAGCTTACATTTATTGGTCTGTGTTGGGGAAAAAAATATTGTTTTCTGCCGACAAAGTGTCTGAGCCTGCTATCAAGATTCAAAACAACAAAAATATGTCGCTAGTTGATATTTACTTAGTTTATTTTTTTTGGAGAGTGTATGGCGGATCTTGGTCCCTAAACTAAGTGAAGGACGGGTGTGCCATCGCACACTTCAGTGTGGGAGAAAATACGATGCATGTTTTTGCAAAACTCAAGGGATTAATGGAAACGAAGAGAATGTACACATGATGTATCAAAGTTTTCATTTTGAGAGAGTGTGGCTCTTGTTTAGGGATTTTGATTGCTACATCTAGCTTTTTAAGATCCCTTTCATGCAGTGTGCA